>Ga0255171_1000014_pt1 | contig 225756 bp, 206 predicted proteins | sample Atl_Yuk_RepB_8d_FD_183176 | JGI IMG/M metagenome (GOLD analysis project Ga0255171, IMG submission 183176) | Freshwater microbial communities from Altamaha River, Georgia, United States - Atl_Yuk_RepB_8d | ecosystem: Environmental > Aquatic > Freshwater > River | place: USA: Georgia | collected...
CCGTGAAGTTCGTCAGCCAGTTGATGCCGCCCTCGGCACCAATGTAGATGCCCGGCTGCGGGGCCTGCGCCTGCGCAGCCACCGGCAGCGCGACAATGGCGGCGGCCGCCAGAAGAGCCTTCTTCATCCAGATATCTCCCTTACTTGCACAGCCCATCACCGAAGGGCGGGGCGAAATTCGTCGTCGTCGTGAGCTGGAATGTACCCGACCTTCGACGGACAAAGCCACAAGGGAAGGCGCTCCCGACTCATTGTTGCCGCGACTGTGGCCCCCCAGCCACAGTCAGGCCCGCAAGGTCGAACCCGAGATAGTTTCGATAAAAGACTGACAGGCGCACCTCACACTATTTCCGACATTGCGAGATTATCCTGGCTTCACGCCGGACCGACGCCCCATCGTTGCATCGGCCAAGCCAACATCGCAGGATCGATCCGAGGCGAGAGATACCGATGCTGATCATCTTCACCATGCAGGGGCGAACCGGACCGGTGCCGGTCTGCGTGGGTCTGCGAGCATTCACGCGCCCCGGGAGCCCTCGCGGAGCCAGCGATGGACGGCGTCCCGTCAGTGCCGTCGCCGTCCGACGTCGGAGCAGCCGGGTTCACGCCGTCACGTCATGAAGTCCGCCATTCTCGACCACGTCGGTCTGTCGCACCCGCGCCATTTCGAACGGACGATCGCCGTCATGGTCGCGTTCCTGCTGGCGGTCGTCGTGGGCGCCGTGGCGCTCCGGCTGAGGTTGAAGGGCGAGTTCCATTTCGACTCCCCACGCTTCTGGTACTTCACCTATCTCGCCATCCTGATCGTTCTCGCCGTCATCCTCGCACGCAGACCGAAGATCACGATGGTCCTGCTCTCGCTCGCGACCCTGGAGATTGGCCTCGGCTTCGGAACGGCCTTGCTCTACAAGCTGCGGCTTTCCTCGTCCGAAACGCTGTTCGCGCGCGATTACGTCCGGCCACATTACGACTGGCACCCGCTCCTGCAGGTGCGCCAGGTCCCGTCGGCCGTCGCACGCAGCACGCGCGAGGTCGCCTACGTCAATGCAGAGCGGCGGCGTGGCCGCGAGCGCGATCCGAACGAGTTGAAGAGCAAGACCGTTATCGCGTTGATCGGCGGTTCGACGACGCTCGATATCCTCTCGCGCGAAGGCGAGACCTGGGCCGAGCATCTCGAGCAGCTACTGGGGCCCGACCGTTTCGCCGTCATCAATCACGGCGTGAGCGGCTACACCACGTCGGAGCATGTCATCCAGACGGCCTTCTACCAGGACAGTTTCGGCGTGCCGGCGAACTGCGCCGTCTACTACATTGGCTGGAACGACCTTCGAAACGCCCACGTCCGCGACCTCGATCCCGCCTACGCGAATAACCATCTGGTTGGCCAGATCGACGCTCTCGATGCACGCCGGATCAACGGGCCCGCGCTTTCCGTGTCACCGACCCTGTCCTTCCTGGCAAAGCTCGCCATTCTGGCTTTCGACACGGTTCGGCCGGCGGCGCCGGTCCAGAGCGACGGGGCCAAGGGCCCAGACCCTGCCCTCGAGAAGATCTACGCGCGCAACATCGCCACCATCTCCGCCATCAATCGTGGCCGGGGCATCCGGACCGTCTGGATTGGGCAACTCATGAACAAGGCCAGCCTGAAGGACGACCGCATGGAAGGCTGGTTGCCCTTCGTCCGCGACTCGGAGATTCCCGCCATGATGGCGTGGCTGAACGGAATTGTGGAACGCGAGGCCGGACGATTGGGGGATGCGTACGTCGCGGTACCTGCCGACGCGCTGCTGCCGCAGGATTTCGGCGACGTTGGACATTTCAGGGCAAGCGGGTCGCGCAAGTTCGCCGAACAGGTAGCGCCGGCCGTGGGTCGGGCTTGTGGAGACGCGCGGCCCGCCCGCTGAACGCGCGCGTCGCGGAATTAGGAGTGGCATGCCTCCGCCAGCTTCCGCAATCCCCACGCACTGTAGAACATCATCGTGAGGGAACGCTTCCGAAGACGTCACGTTGAGGGTTTCTTCCTTCAACGGAGTGTCTCCCATGCGTCCCCTGAAGACCCGCTCCGAGTACAAGCGGGTGTCGTAGAAATGGGCGCGCTGGTCGAGGAATTCGCGCACCCGACATTCCTCCCCTTTCCCGTCATCGCTGCACGGCTCCTCTTCGCCGCGCTGCTTGGCGGGCTGATCGGCTTCGAGCGCGAATGGCGCGCTCGGCCGGCGGGGCTGCGCACCCACATCCTGATCTGCGTCTCCGCCGCATCGGTCGGCATCCTCACCGTCGAGATCTCCCATTCCACTGCCTTCGTGGGGAAGGACGTGCAGGTGGACCCCATCCGGGCCGTGGAGGCGGTGACGGCGGGCGTCGCATTCCTCGCCGCCGGCTCGATCCTGTTCACGCGGGGGACGATCCAGGGCCTGACCACGGGTGCCGGCATGTGGCTGGCAGGCGCCGTGGGCCTCTCCTGCGGCTTCGGCCTGTGGCAGATCGCCGGTTTGGGAACGCTCCTGAGCCTCGTCGTCATGGGTCTGCTTCAGTCGCTGGAAGTGAAGCTCGGCATCGGCGCGGACAAGACGGACGTCCCCGGAAGGCGGGATGAGATCCACGAGAGGAAGGACGATCTTGACGGCCGGTGCTAGACTTCCCGCCGCATGAGCCGTCCGCTCTTCCCCTTGCTCTTCCTGTTCGCCGCAGCGGCGCTCCCCGCCGCGGCGCAGACGTCTCGACCGGTGCCCGAACTCGGAACGGCACCAATACCGCGTCAGCTTCCGACCCTGCCAACTCCGGGTCAGCCGCCGGCGGCCAGCGACGAGGTCAAGGACCCGAAAACCGGCTGCGGCGTGGTAATGATGAACGCCGAGCCCAATGTCGGGATCAGCTGGTCTGGCGACTGCGAGCACGGGCTGGCCCAGGGCAAGGGGGTGCTGCAGTGGACCCGGAACGGCGTCCCCACCGATCGCTATGAAGGCGAGATGAAGGACGGGCTGTATGAGGGCCAGGGCAGGCTGAGCTACGCCAACAAGGCCCGATACGAAGGTGAGTTCAAGGCCGGCGAACGCGACGGCAAGGGCACGTATGTCTTCCCGAGCGGCGCCAAGCTGACCGCGGAGTTCCGTGAAGGTCGCCCGCAGGGGCACGGCATGTACATCTGGACCAACGGCGACCGCTATATCGGCGACTTCCGCGACAATCAGCGGACTGGCCGCGGCACGCTGCTGTTTGCCGACGGCGGCCGCTACGAGGGCGAATTCGTCAACGGCAAGATGCAGGGACGAGGCGTGCGGGTCTGGGCCAACGGCGCGCGCTACGAGGGCGAATGGCTGGATGACCGGGCCAATGGCTGGGGCACCAAGTCCGGAGGCCCGGGTGGCCAGGTCTTCACCGGCACCTGGACCAACGGGTGTTTCCGCGAGAATCAGCGCTGGGCGACCGTCGGCGCCACGGCGCACGCGTGCGGCTTTCAGTAGGAGGCGTCATGTCCGCCAGCCCACCGCTGATCATGATCCAGTTCCTTCAATGGGTGGCGACGCGACCGCGCCGCCGCGAGGAGGTGCTCGACGCCTGGCAAAGCTCCTGCCCGCGCTTCCCGGTTTGGGAAGACGCCCGTGCGGACGGGCTGGTGCGCCAATGCGGCAGCGAGACCGGCGAACGCCGGGTCGAGCTTACCGAACGTGGCCGCGCGATGCTCGACAGCGCCTGATATCCCGCACACCGCACACATCGCCTCCCAACCGCAAACGACAGCGCCTATAATGGCATCATGACGCTGCAGCGCGCCGCACTTTGGGCCGTGGTTATCGCCGCGACGATCTTCCTGCTCGTCGCCGGACGCGGCCTGCTGCTGCCGTTCGTTCTGGGCATCGTGCTCTGGTACATGATCGATTCGCTGGCCGATACTCTCGCCCAGCCTCGCCTGGGCGGCCTGCGCCTGCCACAGCCGCTCCCGATGATCCTTGCCATCCTGATGATCGGCGGCCTGTTCTGGATCGTCGGCCGCACGATCGGGCGCAACGTGCAGGCCGTCGTGGCGGCGGTGCCGACCTATGAAGCCCGGCTCACCAGTCTCGTCGAGCAAGCCACCCGTCTGGCCGGCATCGAGCAGGCCCCCACCCTTTCGGAGCTGGTGGCCCGGATCAGCCTGGCCGACACGGTCGGCAGCGTCGCCGCCGCCGCCGCATCGGTATTGAGCATCGCCGGCCTCATCCTGATCTACACGTTGTTCCTGTTCGTCGAGCAGGCTCACTTCAAGCGCAAGCTCGGCGCAATCTTTCACGGCGACGGCCAGGAGGCGCGCGTGCTGGCCGTGCTCGCCCGCATCGACCGCGAGATCCGCATCTACATACGCATCAAGACCACCCTCGCGACGGTCACCTCGGCGCTGGCCTTCGTGGTCATGTCGTCGGTCGGTGTCGACTTCGCGGGTTTCTGGGCCGTGATGGTGTTCTTCTTCTACTACATCCCGACTGTGGGCTCGATCATGGCCATCGTCGCGCCGGCGCTGCTCACCCTGATCCAGTTCGACAACCTCACGCCCTTCCTGATCGTATTGCTCGTGTTCGGCTCGATACAGGTGGTGACAGCCAACGTCATCGAGCCGGCGATCATGGGGCGCTCGCTGAATCTCTCGCCGCTGGTGGTCATCGTTTCCCTGATCGTCTGGGGAACGATCTGGGGAGTCGTCGGCATGTTCCTCTGCGTCCCCATCATGGTCGTGGCACTGATCGTGCTCGCGCAGTTCGAGGCGACGCGCCCGGTCGCTGTCCTGCTGTCCGCCGACGGCCGGATTCCGGAATCGACGCCATGAAGAAACTATCTGTTCTCGTCATCCTGCTTGCCGCGTCTCCGGCCGTCGCCCAGGTTTCACCGTCGGATCCGAGACCGTCCCCGATGCCGGTCCCGAAGGGCGAGGTCATGTACGCCTGTCCCGGCGGCGCGGACTTCACCTCTTCCTTCTCGGACGATGGTGATCAGGCGACGCTCCGCATGCCCGGCCAACCCGACATAGAACTGTCGCGCGCGCCCGCCGGGTCCGGCTTTGCCTACTCGGATTCCTACTACGAGTTGCGTGGACGCGGCCGTGAAGTGACGCTCACCGCCGCCGGACGGTCGATGCGTTGCCATGCCGCCGGCCGACCGGGTGATCCGCCGCGCACCTTCGAAGGTGGCGGCCTCACCGTCACCCTCTTTTCCGACGGGACGTACCGGCTGCGCGAGAGGCGCGACGGGTCGGCCGAACCCCGCCTAGACCTGGGCGAGTGGGCACAGGAAGTCGAAGGAGGCGTTCGACTGATCCTGCGCGGCGGAGCAGGCAGTCGACGGGCGTTCCGCGAGATCGGGACCGACAACCTGGTCGCCGACGACGGCAGCGAGCTTCTGCGGACGGCTACGCCCGACCCGATCGACGGCCGGTTCCGGCTCTCCGGCATGTATCGCGACGCGCAGGACGGGGGCTTGTTCGCGCCCTGCCTGGTTGGCCGCACCTATGGCGTGGCGCCGGGCGGCGCCGAGCCCGACCTCGAAAAGGCATGGGTCGATGCCACGCCCTCCCGTGACACCAGCCTGTACGTCGAGATCATTGGCCGCTTCGACAACAACAATTCGGTAACGGTCGACCGGTTCCTCGGTCTGAAGCGCGGCGGCGCCTGCCCGGCGCTGGCGGCCCGCGGTTCGGCGTTGCGCGACACCGAATGGCGATTGCTCGAACTCGACGGCGACCGTCCCACTTTCGACGACTGGCGACGTCGGCCCCTGATGCGCCTAGACGATCTCGGCAAGTTCACGGCCTCGACCGGGTGCAACACGCTCGGCGGCGACTATGTTCTCGACCCGGCCGGCCTCCGCTTCATGCCCGGGCCGATGACGATGATGGCCTGCCCCCCGGCCGAAACGGAAATCGAGAAGCGCTTCGTCGCCGCGCTGGAGGCGATCAGGACCGCGCAGATTTCCGGCACGACGCTCGATCTCATCGACGGGACGGGCAAGAGACGCATGCGCCTCGAGGCTCGAGGTCGCTAACGGAGCGTGTCGGGGTCGGCTCGCAGCGTCAGGTTCTTGTCGCCGTCGACGGCAATGTGCAGGAACGGCAAGCCGGAGGGAACGGTGGCGGCTTCGATGCCGCCTTCGAACTCACGATCGATCTCGTCGAACAGCCGGAAGCGGAGCTTCCACTCGATCATCCCGGGCTCGAACGGAATACGAACCGACTCGTTCCAATCCAGGGTGCGCAGCCCGCCGTGTACGACGCGCTCCGTGGCGACGTCTCGTAGCAGCGTTGCCTCGAATCGACCGATCGTGGCGGTGCGTGCCGTCTTCGTGGCGGCTTTGGCGACGACGGCGACGCAGATCTGGCTGGGACGGTCTTCGCGCACGAATGCGACCGAGCCGCTGTTCATGGTCTCGTCGGGAATATCGTCGATCCAGCCCAGCCGCTCGACGATGTCGACACGCCTCTTGCTCTTGTCGAAGCGCCATCCCGGCGGAGGATCGAAGCAACGACGAACGGTCCGCGCCTCGCCGGCCGGCGCGCGCGCCAGTATCTCCGGTGAAACCAGCGTCTTGGACTCCGGCACGGCCGACCGCACCTTCTGGTCGACCGCGAACGAGCCCACCTTTTGCGGGATCATGGTGAACAGCAGCTGGAAAGCCACCGTGCGCGAGTCGTGGCGCAGGAAAAGCGCTCCCGAGGCAAACCTGGAATGCTGGGCGTCGCTGGCGAAGACGCTGCGCGGCACGACGAACTTCAGGCGCTCGGGCGTCACGGTCGCCTCGCCGCGCCATGTCCCGATCGTAAGCACCGGCGGCGTTCGGTCCCTGGTCAGTCGCAGGCCCAAAACCTCGACCTCGATCGCAGGCCCCTCGCCGGACGACGAGGCGGAAGCCGTAGCGTCGTCGGGCTGCGGGCGCCGTGGCGCGAGGAACATGGGCGTGTAGGAAAGAATGACTGGCGAGAGATCGAAGGACGCCATCCACTCCAGGTCCGCCGGAATGCCGCTTGCGGCCTGCGACACGGCAGCGGCCCCTCCGGGGGTCCCCGGCTGATCGATCGCGGCGCCCAACGCGGCATTCAACGCCTCCAGCCTGGCGAAAGCCTCGCGCCGCGCGGCCGGCAACCGGTCGAAGGGCTGCTCGCGCTCGGACTCGTAGCGCGAAGCCAGCGCGTCGAACAGCAGACTCGCGATCCGGAACGACGAAAGCATCTCGATACGCGCCAGGCTGCCGGCACGCGCCTGCAGTTCGGCGCGTTGCGCCTGCAGGATTACCAGCCTCTCGGCGATCGTCGGCGGGGCCACGGGGCGTCGGTCGTCGGACGATTGCGCGTATGCCATCGCCGCGCCCGCGACCATAACGACCACGAGCAGCAGGACCGCCATGGCGGTCCGGAGCGAATCGGATGCAGACGAGCCAGCCGTCATGGCGCCGGTCCTAGCACGGCCGCCGGCGACAGCACCGGCGGCGGATTGTCTTGTTTAGTAGGAGAAGAGCACCGGCAGGGGCGAAGCCAGGATGAGGTCGCGGGTCACGCCGCCGAAGATCATCTGGCGCAACCGGCTCTGGGTATAGGCTCCCTTGACGATGAGATCGGCTCCCAGCGCCTGCGCCCGGTCGACGATGGTCTGCCCGGCGGTCTTCGCTCCCGGCTTCACATGCTGGCCCGTCACGTTGAGGCCGTGGCTCTTGAGCGAATCGGCAATCTCCAGGGCCGTCGGACCGGGGACCATCGCCCCTTCGACGCTGAGCACTTCGATGGTCTCGGCACCGCTCAGGACCGGCATCGCGAGTGAAATCGCCCGCGCGCTTTCCGTCGAGCCGTTCCACGCGAACAGGATGCGCCGGCCGACCATGCCGCTGAAACCGGGAGGTACGACCAAAACCGGTCGGCCCGAATCGAACAACGCCGTTTCGAAGACGCTTTCGGGCATCTTCGGCAGGGCGCCGGGCTGCGGCAGAACGATGAGGTCGTAGGCCCGGCCGATCGTGCCGATCGCCGTCGGACCGCTGTCGTCGGCCGAGCGCCATTCGGAGACCAGCCCCGTCGCCCGCTCTTCGAAGGCCTGCCTGACCGCGGCGATCCGTTGGCGTTCCTCCGCGTCCTCGGCGAGACCACCGCCGATCGGCGCCCCCATGCCGGCATCCGCCCAGGCCATGCTCATGACCCCGTAGGAAGGCGGCTCGAGGCCGATCAGGCGTGCCCCGAACTTGCGTGCGATGTTGGCGGCCAGATCGAATGCGGCCGGATCTTCCGACGTCCAAGCCATTGTCAGAATGGACTTCATGACACGCCCCTCCTTGCTTGACCGACGATACCACGAGGCTCGCCGCAAAGCGCGCCACGACGAACGCGCCACGACGAACTTGATACAATTCTCACATTGTACCGGTGTGTCGGTCCAATAGGCTAAGGACGATTTCTCAATTTATTGCCCGACCGGGGCGCGGCTCGACCCCGACACTTTTCACTTCGGAGATACCTATGCTGTCCTTTTTTCGCCGGTTGATGGCGGACGACAAGGCTGCAACCGCCATCGAATACACGCTGATCGCCTCCCTGATCGCCGTCGCGGCGATCACGGCTATCAGCACCGTCAGCGGCAAGGGCCTCTAGCCGAGCCTTCGCCGACGATCGTGGATCAGGCCACCTGCCGTGCCGTGGGCACTATCCAGGCGAAGCGGTCCGACAGGGCTGCAAGCGTGATCCGGTTGATGACCTCGGCGGCGATCGTATCCCCGCCCGTGGCATCGGGCAGGTCGCGCGTCGCCACCGTGTCCGCCGCAATCGTGCTCATGAAGCCCAGGTCCGTAGCGGCACGCACCGTTGCCGAAACGCACATGTGAGTCATGAAGCCGCCGACGATGAGATTCTTCCGTCCGAGCGCGGCCAGACGCGCGGCAAGGTCTGTACCGGCGAAGGAATTGGGCATGCCCTTGTCGATGATCGTCTCGCCGTCGCGCGGCGTCAGTTCCTTGACGATCTCGTAGCCCGTAGACGCCGGATTGAAGGCCTTGCCCTTGGACTGGTGGCGCACGTGAACGATCGGAGCTCCTGCCGCGCGGGCTTTCTCGAGCAGGACCGCCAGCGCGTCCACCGCGGGCTGCACCCCGGTCAGCGGCAGCAATCCATCCGTGTATTCCCTCTGGGCATCGATGATCAGCAGGATGCCGTCGGCCATGGTAGCCGGCGTCGGTTGCGCGCCAGCCATCTGCAGCATGGTCATTGCCATGGTCATTCCTTCGACTATGTCGCGGTTGTGTAAGTCTCGGCCGCATCAACGCCTATGGCGGCCCAATTTGCAACATCTTCGAGAGGGAGTCTTAATGCCCCTCGGGGCAGGCAGATTTGTCGCATCATCTGCAGCCATCCCGCCGATCCGCAGGGGAGACGCATGAGAGCGATCGTCATCGGCGCCGGCATCATGGGCCTGGCAACGGCCTGGGGTTTGGCGCGACAGGGTCACGAGGTCGAACTCTTCGAGCAGGGGCCGATACCCAATCCACTGGCCTCGTCGATGGACGAGCACCGCCTGATCCGCCATCCCTACGGAACCCATGTCGGTTATGCCCGGATGATCGACGATGCGTATGCGGCCTGGGCGCTGTTGTGGGCCGACCTCGGCGAGACCCTGTACGAACCCACCGGCACCCTGGCATTGACCGGCAATGGCGCGGACTGGGCGGAAAAATCGGCCGCCGCCCTTGCCTCGATCGGCAAGCCGATGACCGAGCTTTCCCTGTCGGAACTGCCGCGACGCTTTCCCTTGCTGGACACCAGGGGGCTCGAGCGTGCCTTCTGGATCGACACCGGCGGCGTTCTGCTGGCGCAGGACATCGTGGCGGCGCTCGTGCGCCACCTCGGCGCACATCCCAGGGTGACCCTGCACGGCCGCACACCCGTGTGCGCCGTGGATCTCGAGCATGGCCGGATCGTCACGGAAGCCGGCGCGATACATGACGGCGACACGGTCGTCGTGGCGGCCGGCGCCTGGGTCCCGCGCCTGCTGCCGGAACTCGGCGCCCGCGTCGTGCCCTCGCGTCAGGTCGTAATCTATTTCGACCTGCCGGAAGACCTGCGTGCGGCCTGGGCGAGAGGACCGATGATCATCGAGAAGACCGGCGACGTCGGCCTCTATCTCGTTCCGCCCGTCCGCGGTCGTGGCATGAAGGTGGGCGACCATGAATTCAGCCGACGCGGCGACCCACTGGCAACTCGTGAGGCGCACGAGAGCGAGATGCGTGCCCTGCTCGATCGCTGCCGCAGCCTGCTCCGTGGCTTCGACCGCTGGCAGATACGGAACCTGAAGGTTTGCTTCTACAGCGTCACCGACGACGAGCGTTTCGTCGTCGAGAAGCAGGGCGCGAAAGGATGGGCGATGTCGCCCTGCTCGGGCCATGGCTTCAAGTTCGGCGCCCTGATGGGTCTCGAACTGGCGCGGACCATCGACGAGGGTCGCGACTCCACGGCGCATGCACGCTGGGCCGCCGGTCTGGTCGGCGATCGGGCGACCTGACAAAATGCCGTGAATCTGGGAGAGAAACCGACATGGCAACCGCCAAACGCCGACGCCCACCAAAGGCCGCACCGAAAACCGTACCGAAGAAGGCGACGGGACTGCGCCAGGGTCTCGCCACCTACGGTGACGCGGGCTTCTCGCTGTTCCTGCGCAAGGCCTTCATCAAGGCCGGCGGCTATTCCGACGACGCGCTCGACCGGCCGATCGTGGGCATCACCAACACGTTCTCCGACTACAATCCCTGCCACGGCAACGTGCCCGATCTGATCGAGGCGGTGAAGCGCGGCGTCATGCTGGCCGGGGCGCTGCCGATGGTCTTCCCGACCATCTCGATCCACGAGAGCTTCTCCCATCCGACCAGCATGTTCCTGCGCAATCTGATGGCGATGGACACAGAGGAGATGATCCGGGCCCAGCCGATGGATTCCGTCGTGCTGATCGGCGGCTGCGACAAGACCCTGCCGGCGCAGCTCATGGCCGCGGCCAGCGTCGACCGGCCGGCCGTCGTGCTGCCGGTCGGGCCCATGCTGGTCGGCCACTTCAAGGGCGAGGTGCTGGGCGCCTGCACCGACTGTCGCCGCCTGTGGGGCCAGTATCGCGCCGGCACCTTCTCGGAGTCCGACATCGAGCAGGTGAGCGAGCGCCTGGCGCCGACCAAGGGCACCTGCATGGTGATGGGCACCGCCAGCACGATGGGCTGCATCGTCGAGACCCTCGGCATGGGACTGCCGACCAGCGGCTCGATTCCCGCGACGCACTCGGACCGGCTGCGCATTGCCGAGCAGACCGGCCGGCTCGCCGCCGAGATGGCGGTCAAGCAGGGCCCCAAGCCCAGCGAGATCATGACCAAGGCCGCGTTCCGCAACGCGCTCACCGTGCTGCAGGCGATCGGTGGCTCGACCAACGCGCTGGTGCATCTCACGGCCGTGGCTCGTCGACTCGGGATCGAGATCGAACTGGAAGAGTTCGACGAGATCGGCCGCAACGTGCCGGTTCTGGTCGACCTGAAGCCGTCGGGCGATCACTACATGGAGCACTTTCATTGGGCCGGCGGCAACTCGCGCCTGATGAAGGAGATCCGTAGTAATCTCGACGAGAAGTGCAGGACGGTCGCCGGCAAGACGCTGAAACAGGTCATCGACGCCGCGGAAATGGTGCCGGGCCAGACCGTGATCCGCACGCCGGCCAATCCGATCAAGCCGACCGGCGGCATGGCAGTGCTGCGCGGCAACCTCGCGCCGCGCGGCGCCGTCATCAAGCACGCAGCGGCCTCGCCTTCGCTGATGACCCACACCGGCCGCGCCGTCGTGTTCGAATCGCTGGAGGATCTTGCCGCCCGCGGCGACGACCCGAACCTCGACGTGAAGGCGGACGACATCCTCGTGCTGCGCAATGCCGGTCCCAAGGGCGCGCCCGGCATGCCCGAGGCGGGCTCGTTCCCCATCCCGATGAAGCTCGCCCGTGCCGGCGTGAAGGACATGATCCGCATCTCCGACGCACGCATGAGCGGCACGGCGTTCGGAACCATCGTGCTGCATGTCGCGCCCGAGGCTGCCGTCGGCGGACCGCTCGCCCTGGTGAAGACCGGCGACCGCATCACCCTCGACGTGCCGAAGCGCCGGCTCGAGCTCCATGTCGATGCCAGGACGCTGGCGGCCCGCAAGAAGACCTGGAAGGCGCCACCGCCCCATCCGGGCAGCGACCGCGGCTACACCGGCCTCTTCTTCAAGACCGTGCTGCAGGCCGACGAAGGCGTCGACTTCGATTTCCTCGGACCGGCGAAGTGACCGAAGCGAGGCTCCCGCGAATCTCGGTCGTCGTCACGTGCTACAACTGCCGTGACTACATCGCCGACGCCATCCGTTCGGTCGCGCGCCAGACGCTGCGCGACTTCGAGTGCGTAATCGTCGACGACGCGTCGACCGACGACTCGGTCGCCGTCGTCGAGCAGACGCTCGCGGAGCTTGCCGACGCCCGTTTCCGCCACATCCGTCTCGACAAGAACGTCGGACAGACCGGCGCGACGCGACGCGGCCTCGCCGAGACGAACGCCTTGTTCGTCTGCTTCCTCGATTCCGACGATCTGTGGAACCCGGACTTCCTCGAGCGCCATCTCGCCGCGCACCTGAACGGGACCTACGCGGTGGGCTTCACCGCCTGCAACGCGCGCCTCATCAACGGCCAGGATGAACTGATCGCAGGCGGCATGTACTGGTTCGGCAAGGACCGCGCCCGCGCCGACCGCGACCAGGCCTTCGTTCCCATCGATGCGACCCGCGTGCCCGCGCTCGATACCGCGCAAGGCACCGCCAGATGGTCAACCCAGACGCCCTACCGACTCTACACGAAACGCGTCGTGCATTGGGTCTGGGTAAGCACCTCGTCGATGATGTTCCGCCGGTCGCTGATCAACCTCGTCTTCCCCAAGGACGACGAGGTGTTCCGCCTGCACATGGACTTCTACGTCGTCGTCATGGCCCAGATGGTGGCGGGCTCGCTCCTGATCGACGACGCCCTCTATTCCTATCGCCTCCACGGACGCAATGGCGCCGCGGACAATCCGGTCCTGGGCGGAAGACTCCATCTGTCGAGTCGCAACTGGGGAGACACTTATTCCCGCATGCTAGATCGCATGCTCGATGCAATGATCAGCGACGAAGAAAGTTTCGTAACGGCTCTGGGCGATCGCCAGTATCGACGCATGGTGCTGCGCATGCGCGCCGCCCGATCGAACGCCCTAATGAGTCTCGTGCTCACAGTTCGGAGTTGGTTGATCTAGCAGAGTTCCTGCTTCATGCTTTCAAGCCTGAGGTTACCGTGATTTGCGGGAACCCGGGGGAGATTTCGATCGTGAGCAGGTTCGGACGGTGCCTGGGCGTTATCGCTCTGCTGGCCGGCAGCCTTGGTGCTGTCGTGGTAGCCGCACGCCCTGCCTCCGGCCAGACGTCGAGCGTTTCCGCCGCCGACGAAGCCGAGTACGACGCTGCCTTCCAGGAAATGCTGAAGAAGCCGTCCGATCTCGACACGCTGTTCAAGTTTGCAATGATCGCATCGAAGACCGGCGATCTCGAGGGCGCCATCTCGGCACTCGAACGCATGCTGGTGGTCGACCCGGATCTGCCGCGCGTCCGCCTCGAACTGGGCGTGCTCTACTACAGGCTGGGTTCCTTCGAAGTCGCCCGCAGCTATTTCGAGATGACGCTGAAGTCGGCGTCGTTGCCGGCGGACGTGAAGAGCCGCGCCGAGCAATTCCTCGCGGAATCGGAGAAGCGGCTGACACGTTCACGCTTCAGCGGCGAGGTCTTCGCCGGCATGCGTTATCAATCGAACGCAAACCTCGGACCGCCGACCTCGAGCGTGCGCCTGTTCGGCCAGGCGGCGAACCTGAACCAGTCGGCTCTCGGCACCGCCGACTGGGGCGCCGTCACCTCGGGCTTCGTGCGTCACACCTACGACCTCGGCCAGAACAACCGGGCCCAGCTCGAAACCCAGCTCTCGGGCTACCTCAACCGGCAGTTCCAGATCCAGGCCGCGAACGTCTCCATCCTCGACCTGACCTCCGGGCCGCGTTTCCAGGCGTTCGAGGGCATCTTCCAGGACGTCTCGATGAAGCCGTTCGGCACCGTGGGCTACATCTGGGTCAACGATGTCCCCTACTACGGCAGCTTCGGGTCGGGTCTCGAAGTGGGCACGCTGCTGTCCGACAAGCTGCGCAACACCACGAATCTCGTCTGGCGGCGGCAGATGTACCAGAACAGCTGGTATCTCCCGACCAACAACCAGTTCACCGGCGTCGAATACACCGCCAACACGACCTTCCAGTACCAGGTCAACGATGCCCTGATGCTCTACGCCAACGGCAATCTCCAGCGCTATCAGACCGACAGCACGCCGTGGCAGAACTACACGCTCTACGGTGCCGGCGGCGGCATGTCCTTCTCCTTCGTCGATCCGCTGTTCAAGAGCCAGATGCCGTGGAGCATCAGCCTGTTCGCCAACGTGCAGTGGTGGTACTATGATCAACCGGATGCCGTCGTCGACCCGACCGTTACGCGTCAACAAACGGACACGATCCTGAATATAACGTTATCCGTGCCCTTCGATCAGCGGACGATGTTCACGGTGTCGGGCGGACGGTTCGTTCGATCGGCGGACATTCCCAATTACGCGTTCACGAACAACAGTGCACTCATCGGCGTAACCTGGCGCTTCTAGCGCCGCTCAGGAGATCACCGTGGCCACCAGACCTACCGGCGCGAGCCTGCCCCTGCTGACCGTCGCCCTTCTCGCCGCGGGCGCCTCCCTTCTGCCGGTCTCCGCCAGCGCCAAGGTCGGCGTCACCTCGGCCTCGGAAGGCGATCCGCGGGGCAAGCCGCCTGCGGAAGCCGAGCGCGTGCTGCGCGTCGGGGTCGACGTGCAGGCGAACGAGGTGATCACGACCCAGGCCAACGATCGGGCGCACCTGATGTTCCTGGACGGCACGTCGCTGTCGGTCGGCCCGAACGCGCAGCTCACAATCGACAAGTTCGTCTACGATCCCACGACCAAGACCGGCGACCTCGCCATCAACGCCAGCAAGGGCGTGTTTCGACTGGTCGGCGGCAAGATCAGCAAGACCAACGCCATTACCGTCACCACGCCCTCGAGCACCATCGGCATCCGGGGCGGCATCAGCATCTTCAACGTCGGCCAACAGGAGACCATGTCGATCTTCGTGTTCGGCATCAGCATGACGGTCGGCGCTGGCGGCAAGCTCGAGATCGTGACGCGCCCCGGATTCCAGGTGACGACCTTCTTCGGCGGCCTGCCGGGTGTCGCCACCGCCGTGCCGGCGGGCAGCCTGGGTGCCCTGTTCGCCCAACTCGAAGGCAGCCGGGGCGGAGGTCAGGGCGGCGCCGACCAGGCCGCCCAGAATTCCGGCTTTTCCGGCGCCAATTCGGGCCAGGGCTCCGGCAATACTCTGGGCAACCGTTTCGGCAGCGGTCCGGGGCCGCGAAACGCCAATCCCAGCAACATCGTCACCAACGCTCTGACCAATGCCTTCGAGACGTCGCCGTCCAACCTGCCGGAAATCGTCTCGAGGGCGAACCAGTCGCAGCAGACGATCACCTACAACGGCGTGATGGGCGGCCTCGTGAAGAACAACGGCAGCTATTCCTATGGGACGGGCACGTATCAGCAGGTCTGGTCGATGAACACGGGCACCGGCAACACGACCGCGAACTTCAACAACAGCAGCTACAGCGGGACCACGACCCGGACCGGCAACTATGGCTTCCAGGCGACCATGCCGACGACCAGTGCGAACACGCCTGGCCGGACGATGAACATGAACGGCGCCTTCATCGGCCAGGGGTATCCGAACTACCAGGCCGGGACCTTCTCGGTGAACGGCCCGAACTACCAGGCCAATGGCGCCTTCGCCGGACAGAAGGGCGTCCCCGGCCCCAGTCCCTGAAGCAGCGTCAGCCGATCCTCGCGGCGATGAAGTCGGCGATGGCGGCAACGTCGTCGCGCCGGAACCACGGCAAGTCGCCATCGGTCGGCTGGAAGTCGCCCGCCACCGCAACGATGCCCGGATCGCCCGGCGCCAGCGGCTCCGCTTCGGGCGAGGCGCGCACTTCGATCTTGGGGTGCGGTTCGCGCTTGTAGCCCTCGATCAGCACGAGGTCCGCGGGCGCGAGCCTTGCGAGAACCTCCGAGATCGACGGTTCCGGCGCCTCGCACAGGATGGCGTAGCGATGGCCGCCGACGAGCGCGACTTCGCCGGCGCCGGCGGCGCGATGGCGATATGAATCGGTGCCGTGCCGGTCGATGTCGATGTCGTGATGGGCGTGCTTGATCGTCGACACCCGCCAGCCGCGACGCACGAACTCGGCCACCAGTCGCTCCGTCAGAGTCGTCTTGCCGGCGTTCTTCCAGCCGGTGATTCCGAAGATGCGCGGCGCGTTCACGCGATGATCCTGTCCCCATGCGCATACACGGTCAGGCGTTGGTCGCGCACGAAGGCCGCCAACGCAATGCCTGCGCGCTCCGCCGTCTCGATGGCGAGCGACGTCGGCGCGGAAACCGCGGCTATGGCCGATGCTCCGATCGCCGCCGCCTTCTGGACCATCTCGAAGGAGCAGCGGCTGGTCACGACCACGAAGCCGCCAGGCCCGGCGCCGCCGCTGTCCGCCAGCGCGCCGGCCAGCTTGTCGAGTGCATTGTGACGGCCGACATCCTCGCGCACGGCGACCAGTGCGCCGTCAGCCGACGCCCATCCCGCGGCATGCGTGGCACCGTTCGTGCGGCTGATCTTCTGATGTTCCGGCAGTCCCGCCATGGCGCGCTCGATCGACGACCGCGCCACCGGTTGGGGGCCGGAAACCGCCGGTACCGGGCGCAGCGCCGCATCCAGGCTGTCGACGCCGCACAGGCCACAGCCGGTGCGCCCGGCGAGGCTGCGCCGCCGCTCCTGGAGAGCGGCCATCCGTTGCGCCGCGATTTCGAGCCGCACTTCGATGCCGCGTCCGACGGGCTCGACTTCGATGTCGTAGATCTCCGACGGCCGCTCGACGATCCGTTCGGTAAGGGAAAAGCCGCGGGCAAAATCCTCGAGGTCGCAGGGCGTCGCCATCATCACGGCGTGGCTGATGCCGTTGTAGACCAGCGCCACCGCGACCTCTTCGGCGACGGTCTCCTCGAGCGTCTCTCGGCCGCCGGTGGTGAGGCGGAGCGCCAACCGGCGGACCGAGCCCTCTCGGGTCATGCGGTGGTCTCGTCGATCCGCAGGTGCCGTCCCTCGCGGTCGAAGAACAGTCCACGGTTCAGGACCAGCGGATCGGCCTTCACGTCGGCTTCGACGTCCTTCAGCCTGCGCGCGGCCACCGGGTCGGGCAGCGGACCGCCTTCGTGGCCCAGCCCGACGAAGAAGGCGACGGCGTCCCACGGCGCGCGTGCGCCGTCGAGCAGGGTCCGCATCTCCTGCCAGGTCATCTCGTCACCGATCAGATGGGCGTAGCTCGATCGCAGCGGCAGGGCATTCGAGGACGTGATCCGCACGAGCAGGATGAAGATCGTGAACGGCCCGGTATCTGCGAACTGGGCCCGCAGCCAGTGCTCGAAATCGGTCGTCATCGCCGGCCTAGAACTCGACCACGGGCGTTGGCGGGACGTAGCGATCGAAGACCTGCAGGAAGGGCTCGCCGCGCTCCGCCTCGTACCACGCCTCGAAGGCACGAAAGGCCGCGATCGGATCGGCGATCACCGGCGGCTCGACCGGTCGGTCGGCCTCCGGCGCCGGCGGATGGGCCTCGGCATGGAGCGCTTCGGCGATCGGCCGCAACCAGTCGAGCAAGGGCCGGGCGCCCTCGCCCAGTTCTGCGAGGCCGTTCTCGATCCAGCCGATATCGCGGAACAGCGCCTCGAGCTGGCGCTCCACCGCAAGGTCGCGATCGGGCTCCAGCGCGGCGACGCGCGCCATGTCCGAAAGCGCGCTGAGGCGGCGCCACGCGAAGGTGCGGGCGCGCTCGGCCTCCCTGATCTGGGCCTCGACCGCGGCTCGAACCGTGCGCTCGGCCGTCTCGGCCTCGGTGCAATCCGCCTGCAGGCGGGCGATCAGGGATTCTGTGGCAGACGGCATGCCGAGAGTTGACCCGACCGGCGGCGCTGCTGCAAGCCTCTCTACGGCCGCCCTACTTGGCGTACTTGAGCTCGACCTCGGCGACGCCAGCGGCGACGTTCAGGCCGACGCTGCCCTCGACGCTGACCGGCTGCAGCGTGATCTGGCCGCTGCCGCCGCCCAGCAGGACGTTGGCCCCGACACCACCGCCCACCGTGGCCTGCGCCGTCGCGCCAGCATAGCCGCCGGCCAGGGCGCCCGGCGCGATGCTGCCCGGTGCGAAGACCAGCCAGACGATCTGCGATTCCTTGGTGAAGCCGATATCGACGCCATAGCGCTTGATGGCGCCCGTGTACTTCTCGCCGACGCCGTCGGTGCGCGCGAAGATGCAGTCGAGGTCCTTGGAGGAGCCGAAGATGAAGCCCATGCCGCCCGCGACCTTGCAGGTGAGCGACCCGACGTTCGCACCGGACTTTCCGGTTGCCGGGGCCGTGCCGGGAGCCGCCGGGGTCTGCGCCTGGGCCGCCACGCCGAGGCCCGCTACGAGGGCTGCGGTGGCGGCGGTCGTCAGTATGGATCGAAGCATGTCGACATCCTTTCAGAGGTTGAGAGTCAGTCTTCCTTCTTCGCCCGCTCGATCGCCTCGAGAATCTCGCTGAGGCCGACAAAGTAGACGACTCCCTGCTTGTGCATCTCGTGCCGGATCGTGCGGATCAGGCCGGCCTTCCGGATCATGAGATTGGCCAGTGCGATCTTTGCGTCCTCGTTGCTCACTTCGTCCTCTCGGGCCGTTGGGCCCACCGTCGTTGTCCGGCCTAGCTTCTCTGCCCCCGAGCCTTCAGGACGTAACCGGTCGCCCTGAAACTCGAATCCTGCCGAATGGCCGCCGTCACGGCCGGATCGTTGTGCGGGTTGCTGCTGGCGATCAGGGCATTCGTCTCCGCCTCGCAACTCGCACTGATGGTCTGTCCCGCGGCCGAGGCGTCCGAAGTGTCGCCCGCATACGGGGCAGCCTGCCGCTGAAGACAGGCGTCGCGCGCCTCATAGGTCTTGTCGACCGCTTTCACGGTCCACGGCTCCGAATACTGCTGGTTCACCGAGCAGGCCGCCAGCGACAGCAGGGCGACGAGGATCAATGTACGCATCGGTAGGCTGGACTCCAGGGAAACGAGCAAGATTTGGCGGAAGAGAGTGGGAGTCGAACCCACTAAGAACCGGCTAACGGCCCTCTCTGGCTTTGAAGGCCAGCCGCCCCACCGGGAGCGCTTCCCCTCCGGGGCGGATGATTCACCAGAACCGATGCCGTGTCACCTGTCATACTGGGATGAAATTCCTCAAGGGATTCAAGACCATGACCATCGAATTGAAGTACGTCATCGCCAGCGTTTCCGACCTTCCGGCAGCCATTGCCTTCTGGCGCGACACCGTCGGCCTGAAGCTCAAGTTCGAGACGCCGGACTGGGCCGAATTCGACACCGGCACGACCCGACTTGCACTCCAACCAGCTTCACCGACGAATCCGGCAGGGACATGGCAGCCGGGCTTTCGCGTTCCCGATCTCGCCGCCAAGCGTGCCGACCTTTCCGCATGGGGCGTGAGCATCGGAGCGCCCCCACATGAAGAGCATGGCTTCCTGCTGTCCCTGTTCAGCGGGCCCGATGGCGCGCCGGTCAGCCTGAGCGGCCCCGCCCCTAAGTCGTAGGCGGCGGGCCGTACTGCCCCGCCTTCTGCGGCACGGCGCGGCGCAGGTCGCCGCGCCGGACCGTGATGCCGTGGCGATCGAAAAACTCCAGAATCTGGATCGCGACCTTGCGGCCATTGTCCAGCTTGTCGCGAAACTCGGCAGCGCTGAACTCGTGACCGAAAGCGTTCGCGATCGCGATCATCTCCGCCACCACGGGACGCAGGAAGAAGTGGTCCGGCGCCACCTCGACGACCCTTCCCAGCTTGGAGAGACGCTGCAGCAGCCGCCGCGTGTCGGGCTCCGTAGCGCCATAAGCCTGGGCGAAATCACGGACCCGCGGCGGCTTGAAGCGGTCGCGCGTCAGGTCGGCGGAGATCTTCTGCCACAGGGCCTCGTCACGCGCCCCGAGCTTCAGCGAATGACCGGGCAGACGCAGGAAGGCGCCGTCGACGACGACCGTCTTGGCACGGATCTCCTGATCGAGGAGCGCCTTGAAGACAGGCGCGGGCCAACGGCGCTTCAGGCTCACGCGCAGGCGCTCGGCCTGCAGGCCGGGCGCATCGGCCCTGGTCTCATGGAAAGTCTTGAGCGTGTCGACGATGTCCTTGCGCGCCGCCGCGAGCGTCTCGTCAAGGAGACCGAAACCTTCGAGTTTTTCACCCCCCGCCACCTCGAGCCGTTTCTCGATCTCGGCAGGCCGGAGGTTTCGCGACAGGCCGAAGCGGCCCAGATCGACAAAGCCGCCTTCGAGCCGGAGCAGCCGCGGCATGACTTCCTCATCGGGCTCGCCCAGAGCAGCCAGTTCCAGCAGACGCCGTTCGGCGCGGCGGTTGCGGGGCGGGCCGAACGGATCGATGACCGTTCCGCCGGCCATGGTCCGGGTAGCGGACGGATCGCGAAGGATGATGCGGTCGCCCGCGAGCGCGCCGACCTTCTCGTCCAGCACGATCTGGGCGAGGGCCGTGTCGCCGGGCGCGAGCCTCTCGCCTTCGAGCAGCGCCACACGGCCCATCACATGCGCCGACCCCAGGTGGACGTGAACCGGGGACCAGTGCTTCAGCGCCTGCGCTTCCGAAGCAAGCAGGTTCAGCCGCACGTCGATGCGGTCGGTCGGTGCGTGAAGCTCCGGGCTCACCACCCACTCGCCGCGCCTGATCGCCTCCTTGGAAAGGCGGGGACCGGCGAGGTTGAGCGCGCAGCGTTCGCCGGCGCGACCGATCTCCGCAGGCCGGTTCTGGGCATGCAGCGAGCGTACCCGCGCCTCGATCCCGGACGGCGTCAGCAACAACCGGTCGTCGACCCTGATCTCACCGGCATGGACCGTGCCCGTGACGACGACTCCCGCACCCGACAGGACGAAGCAGCGATCCACGGCCAGGCGTGCGAACCCCGCGGCGCCCTTGCCGCTCTCGCCGAGGACCAGCAGCTTTTCCTTCAGCTCGTCGATCCCCTGCCCCGTCAGCGCAGAGACCGGCACGATCTCCGCGCCGCGCAGCGAAGTCGTGGCGAGCAGGGTCTCGATCTCCGCCATCCGCTCGAGTTGCTGATCGTCGTTGGCGAGGTCGGCCTTGGTGAGGGCCACGATGCCGCGATCGAGACCCAGCAGGTCGAGGATCTGAAGATGCTCGACGGTCTGGGGCTTGATGCCCTCGGCGGCCGATACGACGAGCAGGGCAGCATCGATGCCGGTGGCGCCGGCCAGCATGTTGTGCACGAAGCGCTCGTGGCCGGGCACGTCGACGAAGCCGAGCTGTCGGCCGTCACCGAGATCGCTGTAGGCATAGCCCAGGTCGATGGTGATGCCGCGCGCCTTCTCTTCCTTGAGACGGTCGGCATCGACGCCGGTCAACGCCTTCACCAGCGCGGTCTTACCGTGATCGATATGGCCCGCCGTTCCGACGATCATCGCAGCGGCTCCTCGGCCCGGCGCTGGGCCTCGGCGCGCTGCGAGGGTTTGGCATGCGCCCGCGCCTCGTTCAGAAACCCGGCTGCCAGCTCGCCAGCGCCGCCCATCTCGGCCCGCCGCAACCAGTGCAGCGCCTCGACCACATCGCGATCTACGCCTTTGCCGGCGAGATAGGCCGCCCCCAGCATCGCCTGCGCCTCGGGATGACCCAGTCGCGCCGCCCGCCCCCACCAATCGGCGGCGGCCGTCGCGTCGCGTTCGACGCCCAGCGCATTGTGATGAATGTCACCCAGCCGGGCCATCGCCGCAGCGCTGCCGTGGCCGGCCGCCTTCTCCGCCCAGAGTCGGGCGCCGGCATAATCCTGCGGGCAGCCGCCGCCCAGCAGCTTCATCCACGACAGCATGTCCTGCGCCTCGGGGTCGCCCTGCAGTGCGGCCTTCTCATACAGCCGTGCGGCTTCGGCATGGTCCTGCGGCACGCCCCATCCTTCGAAGTAGCAGACCGCAAGATTGCGCTGGCCGCCGGCATCGCCCTGCTCGGCTGCGCGCCGAAGCCAGTCGATCGCCTTGGCATGATCCCGTTCGACACCGCGGCCCTCCAGGAAGGCCGCGCCCATGTTGCTCTGCGCCCGGGCATGCCCTCCATGGGCGAGCGGCGCCCACAGGTCGAGCGCGACGCCATAGTCGCCTGACGTCCACGCCGCCAGAGCCTCCGCCATCCGCTGCTCCGGCGGCGGCGCGCGGTCGAGCAGTCTAGCCAGCCATGACATGGAGATTGTCCATTTGCGCGACGAAAGCCTGTTCGTCGTCGAGCGTGCGCAGATCGAAGTAGAGCGTGCCGTCGCCGATCCGGCCGATCACCGGGATCGGGAGGGCGCGAAACATCTCGGCAATCCTGTCGAGGCCCTTCGCCTTGATGGCGATCGCGAACGAAGGCAGCAGGTCGACGGGGAGTGCGCCCGAGCCGATCTGTCCCCGCACTTCGGCGATGCCCACATTTGCGCCTGCATCCAACGCCGCCTGCACGACCGGCAACAGCCGTTCGGCCACCGCGCGGATCTCGGCGGCAGGCCGCGCGAGCGCGCGGATGGTCGGCAGGCGTTGGGCCAGGCGTCCGGGATCGGCATAAAGCCGCAGCGTCGCCTCGAGAGCGGCCAGGCGGACCTTGTCGAGGCGCAGCGCGCGCTTCATCTGGTTGCGCGCGATACGCTGGATCAGCGGCTTGCGGCCAACGACGAGCCCGGCCTGCGGACCACCCAGGAGCTTGTCGCCGGAGAAGGTGACGACGTCGACCCCGGAGGCGACGGCTTCACGTGCCGTCGGCTCGTGCGGCAACCCCCAGGTCTCCAGATCGGCCAGCGTGCCGCTGCCGAGATCCTCGATCAGCGCCACGCCCTTTTCACGCGCGAGCGGCACGAGCTCCGCCGCCGAAACGGATTTAGTGAATCCCTGTATCGCGTAGTTGGACGGATGGACCTTCATGATGGCGGCCGTGTCCGGGCCGATCGCCGCCGCATAGTCCTTGAGATGGGTGCGGTTCGTCGTGCCGACCTCCACCAGGCGGCAGCCGGCACGCGCCATGATGTCGGGTATGCGAAACGCGCCGCCGATCTCGATCAGCTCGCCGCGCGACACGATGACTTCACGGCCGGCGGCAAGCTCGCTCAGCACCAGCAGCACCGCGGCAGCATTGTTGTTGACGGCCGTCGCCGACTCGGCGCCGGTCAGGCGACAGAGCCACGGCGCGATATGATCGTCGCGCTCGCCGCGCGCTCCGCCCCCCAGGTCGTATTCGAGCGTGGTCGGCGAGCGCATCGCCTCGACGGCCGCCGCGATGGCCTCCTCGGCCAACACCGCGCGTCCGAGATTGGTGTGCAGCACGGTGCCGGTGAGATTGAACACACGGCGTTGGGAGGGCTGCAGGTAAGCGCCGAGGCGCACCGTGCACCATTGGACGCAGGCGGTTTCGCTCGCGACCTCGGGCGTGCCCCGTCGCTCGTCGACCCATGCCCGCAGCGCTTCGATGACGAGCGGACGGCCGGCACGCTCGATCAGCGGCGCAAGCGACGGCCAGGAGGCCATGCGATCGATCGAGAGCGGGCGGATTTGGGAGGCGCCATCGGCGCGGTCGGCACGCGACACGGGTTTGTTCCTACCAGAGAAATGCCGGACGTCCTGTCCGCCGCCGGTCAACATGGCGCAGGCCCAGCGCCCGATCAATCAATTCTCCGGCTGCTCCATCATGCCCAGCACGAAGGGGTTGGGCACGCGCGCGAAGCCTGCCTCGCCGACCAGCACGTCGAGGCCGAGCGAGGCCAGATCGTCAGCCAAGGGCTCGAGTACGCGAGCCTTCTCGAGATAGAAGACCTTCGAATAGCCCTGACAGGCCTCGCAGCATTCGGCGCGGAGATAGGCCGTGCCCGCCAGATTGCGAAACGAAACCTTGTCGGTGCTGCCGCAATGCACGCAGCGCACGCGCGTGTAGCGCCACGAGGTCGCGCACAACGAACAATGAAGGTGCCGGTGGCCAAACTTGGTACCGCCGGGCGAAATGAGGCCTGCGACGGGCGGCGAGCCGCAGGCCGGGCATTCGCCGCTTTCGGTCTCGCTGGCGAGGTCCCCGGCATCGAGCAGCGCCGCCACGCGGGTCCAGGCAACCTGCAGGCCCGCCGCCACGAAGACGGCCTGAGCGGCCTCTCCGGGCGCGACGTTCCCACCCAGGAACCGGTCCGCGAGCGATTCGAGCGAAGCCTGGTCCATCTGCACGAGCGCCTCACGCGCCGCCCTTGCCGAGTCCGGAAGGACATCGAGGTCGATTGCTTTCAGGACATGCGACAGCGCCACCCGCCAGCTCTCGTCCCGCGACCAGATTTCCGGATCCAACGGCGCGCGCTGGACGAGCCGGGCCTTGCCGATCTCGGCGGCTCCCGGCATCGAACCGGGCGGCAGCCTCGCCAGTGCCTCGTGTTGAGCCGTCACCAGTGCCGCGATGAGCCGCAGGAACCCTTCGAGATCATGGCCGGGCGCCAAGGCCTGGAGGCGGTCGGCCCGGCGCTGGAAAACCGTCGACAGATCGGGCAGGCGAATGCGGTCGCCCTCGGCGGCCGCGCCGAGGATGTTTTCGCCGAACGCAGATGGGGGATTTTCGGGACCGGAACTCAGGGCTTGCCGACTTCCTGGCGGAACCACTTGCGATGATGCTTCCAGGCCCAGCCGCCGCTGACCGAACCGCGGGTCATCGCGCTCATCGTGCCCTTGACCCAGATGGCAGCGTAGACATGGACGATCCAGATCAGGATGGCGCCGATGGCGCAGAGTGCGTGGATCACCGCCGAGAGACGCTTCTGGTCGATCGTCGTGTATGACGCGAAGTAGGTGTCCCACAGCACGAAGCCGCTGCCGAGCAGCAGCAGGATCAGGACCGACTGGCCCCAGAAGACGAGCTTCTGGCCGGCATTGTACTTGCCAAGCTCGGGTAGCCCCTCCTCCTTGTTGTTGATCACCGAGCCGAAGTTCTTCATCCAGACCGTGTCGTCACGATTCCACAGGTTGAGCATGAAGAAGCGGAGGAACAGGCCGAGGAAGCTGACGGCCAGCACGACGCCGATCCATGGATGGAGGATGCGCGTCATCTGCCCGCCACCGAACAGATAGGTCAGGAAGTAGAGCGAGGGATGGAACAGCGCCATGCCGCTCAGCGCCAGAAGGATCAGCGACACGGCCGTGATCCAGTGATTGACGCGGGCGGCCGTCGTGTAGCGGCTTACTGGCTTGGTATGCACCGTCATGCCTTCTCACTCCCGGCAACCTCGGCGGCCTTTTCCTCGTCATGCTCCGTGACCCTGTTGGGCCCCTTGGTGACATAGTGCATCAGGCCGAAGGCGCCGGCGAAGGCGATCGCAGCCAACGAGAGCGGCTTCATCACGCCCTTCCAGATCCCAACCAGCGGACTGATGTGTGGATTGTCCGGCAGGCCGGCATAGAGCGACGGCTTGTCTGCATGCTGCAGGACGTACATCACGTGCGTGCCGTTCACGCCCGGCGGATTGTACAGGCCGGCATTCTGGTAGCCGCGTGACTTCAGGTCGGTGATGCGCTTGCCGGCATGCGCAATCATGTCCTCCTTGGTGCCGAAGTAGATCGCCTGGGTCGGGCACGCCTTGGCGCAGGCCGGCGCCTGGCCGACCACGACGCGGTCGGAGCACAGCGTGCACTTGTAGGCCTTGCTCGTGACCTGGGAGATGCGCGGGATGTTGAAGGGGCAGCCCTTCACGCAGTAGCCGCAGCCGATGCAGTTGTCGGAGATGAAGTCGACGATGCCATTGGTGTACTGGACGATGGCGCCCGGTGCTGGGCAGGCCTTGAGACAGCCCGGGTCGTCGCAATGCATGCAGCCGTCCTTGCGGATCAGCCATTCGAGATCGTCGCCGTGCTCGTACTCGGTGTAGCGCATCACCGTCCACGAGGCCGTCGTCAGATCGGTCGGGTTGTTATAGGTGCCGTCGGTGTAGCCGATCGGCTGGTCGAGCTGGTTCCATTCCAGACACGCGGTCTGGCAGGCCTTGCACCCGATGCACTTGCTGACGTCGATCAGCTTGGCCACGGGAACGGCGGCCGGCTTGCCGGCGGCCGGCGGCGGCACGCTGGAGGCGGACCGGCGGCGAAGATCGAGGGCTTGCATCACGGACATCTCACCCTCCCCGATCAGGCCACGGCCGGCTGCGACGCCGGCGGGGTGGATTTCTTCACGTCGACCAGGAACGCCTTGTATTCCGGCGTATTGGTGCTGGCGTCACCGACCGCGGGCGTCAGCGTGTTGAGCGGATAGGATTTCCGCGCGAGCCCGACGAAGCCAAAATGGATCGGCAGGCCGATCACATCGCAGGGCTTGCCGTCGACCATGATCGGACGGAAGCGCTTCGATACGGACGCCTTCGCCTTGATCATGCCGCGCTGGCTCGACACCTCGACCCAGTCGCCGTTCCTGATGCCCTTGGCCTTGGCCAACCGCTCGCCCATCTCGACGAACATTTCCGGCTGGACCACGGCATTGTCGTGGACGTTCTTGGTCCAGTAGTGGAAGTGCTCGGCGAGGCGATACGAGGTCGCCACGATGGGGAACTTGTCGGGCGTGCCGAACGACTTCGCATCAGCCGCGAACACCCGCGCCACCGGGTTGGTGTTGACCTTGGGATGGAGCGGATTGGCGATGTAGGCGTCCATGGGCTCGTAGTGCTCGGGGAACGGCCCGTCCGGCATGGCCGCGCGCGAGAAGAGGCGCGCCGTGCCTTCCTGGTTCATGATGAACGGTCCGACCGCCTTGTCGGGTGCCACCGTCGGCGCATAGTCCGGAACGTCCGGACCGACCCAGCGCGAGCCGTTCCAGGTAATGTACTTCTTGCGCTCGCTCCACGCCTTGCCGTCGGGATCGGCCGAAGCGCGGTTGTAGAGGACGCGCCGGTTGGCAGGCCAGGAGTAGCCCCAGTTCGGATGGACGCCGAGACCGCTCGGGTCGCTGGCGTCGCGCCGCATCGACATGTTGCCGGCCTCGGTATAGACGCCGGTGTAGATCCAGCACCCGCCCGAGGTCTTGCCGTCGTCGCGCATCACGGCGAACCCCGGCAGCAACTGGCCCGCCTTCAGCATCACCTTGGTGGGATCGGCAGGATCGGGCAGGTCCTCCAGCGCGTAGCCGTTGATCTCCTTCAGGAGTTCTACCGGCTCCGGATGCGCGGGATTGGCGTAGTTCCAGGTCGTATTGAGGATCGGATCGGGGAAGGCGCCGCCTTCCTTGGAGTAGAGCGCGCGCAGGCGGCTGTGCAATTCTGCAATAATCTGGATGTCGCTGCGCGATTCGCCCGGACCCTCCACCGACTTCCAATGCCACTGGATCACACGGCTGGAGTTGGTGAATGTCCCCTCGTCCTCGGCATAGGCCGTGGTCGGAAGCTGGAAGACCTCGGTCTGGATCGCCTTTGGATCGACTTTGTTGAACTCGCCGTGGTTCTCCCAGAAGCGCCCCGTCTCGGTCTCAAGCGGATCCATGATGACGAGCCACTTGAGCTTGGAGAGCCCCGCCTGGACCTTGGCCTTGTTGGGTGCCGCCATCATGACGTTCAGGCCCTGGCAGAACAGGCCGTTCATCTGGCCGCCCGCCATCATGTCGACGATCTTGAGAACGTCGTAGGCGGTGTCGAACTTGGGCAGGTAGTCGTATGCCCAGTCGTTGTCCTTGGTCGCCGCCGTGCCGAACAGGCTCTTCTGCTGGCTGACGAAGAACTTCCCGTAATTCTGCCAGAAGCTGGTCTGGCCGGGGCGGATGGGCTTGAAGGCACGCGCCTTCATGTAGTCGGCGTAGGTCGCCTCGCGTTCGCTGGGCAGGACGAGGTAACCCGGCGTCGAGGTCGTCAGCAGCCCGAAGTCGGTAATGCCCTGCACGTTGGAGTGGCCGCGCAGCGCATTCACGCCGCCGCCGGGGATACCCATGTTGCCCAGCAGGAGCTGGATCATGGCCATGCTGCGGATGTTCTGGGCGCCCGTCGTGTGCTGGGTCCAGCCCAGCGCATAGAGCGAGGTCATCGAGCGCTCGCCGTTGGCGGTCGTCGCGATCAGCTCGCAGACCTTCAGGAACTTGTCCTTGGGCGTGCCGCAGATCCGCTCCACCATCTCGGGCGTGTAGCGCTCGACATGGGCCTTCAGCAGATTGATGGCGCAGCGCGGGTTCTGGAGGGTCTCGTCGACCTTCGCCATGCCCTGCTCGTCGAACTCGTACTCCCAGGTCGAGCGATCCACGTAGCTCTTCCGGGCCGCGTCGTAGCCCGTGAACAGCCCGTCCTCGAACTTGAAGCCCTCCTTCACGATGTAGGAGGCATTGGTGTAGGCGTTGACGTACTTCTGGTGGATCTTGCCGTTGCCCAGCAGGTAGCGCATCACGCCCGAGAGGAACGCGATGTCGGTGCCCGGCCGGATCGGCGCATAAAGGTCGGAAAGCGCGGCCGAGCGCGTGAAGCGCGGATCGACCACGATGAGTTTGGCACCGTTGTTGGCCTTGGCCTCGGTCACCCACTTGAAGCCGCAGGGATGGGCCTCGGCGGCATTGCCGCCCATGATCAGAACGACGTCAGCATTCTTGATGTCGTTCCACGAGTTCGTCATCGCACCGCGGCCGAAGGTAGGGGCCAGACTGGCCACCGTCGGTCCGTGTCATATTCGTGCTTGGTTCTCCAGGGCCAGTATGCCGGTCGACCGGATGACCTTGTAGGTGAGGTAACCCGCCTCGTTGCTGCAGGCGGAGCCGGCGAGGAAACCGGTGCTCACCCAGCGGTTGACCGTGACGCCGTCGCGATTCTTCGCGATGAAGTTCTTGTCGCGGTCTTCCTTGGCGAGCTTGGCGATGCGCTCCATCGCGAAGTCCCAGCTGACCCGCTCGAACTTGTCAGAGCCTGGCTTGCGGTGCATCGGATATTGGAGTCGATTGACGCTGTTGGCGAAGCCCAGCGACGCCGCGCCGCGCGCGCAGAGTGTGCCTCGATTGATCGGGTTGTCCGAATCGCCCTCTATGTGGACGACCCGCGCCTTGGAATCCTTCGCGCCGTCGGCCGACGAGTAGACCAGGACACCGCAGCCCACCGCACAGTAGGGACAGGTGTTGCGTGTCTCGGTGGCCTTCTCCAGCCGGTAAGGCCTGACATTGGCCGCCAGTCCCTCGCTGGCGCCGACAAAGCCAAGCGCCCCCACGGAGGACGCGGCAAGGCCGGCGGCGCTGACCTTCATGAATTGCCGACGTGTGACGGCCATGTTTCGCTCCATCCCAAACGACGCGCATGAAGCGGTTGACCGCCTCCATTTTTTTCACCGCGTCTCGGCTAGTGAAACTCGGCAGAGGTCACGAATCAACAGGTATTTTGAGGAAAACTGATGATCCGCGGAGGCTTCAGGGTTTCCTCTGGAAGCCCCAGGTTTCCGCGAGGATCTCGCCCATCCGGGCGGCGATGATCCGGTTGCCGAGGCTCTCCTGGTTGGCATCCCGCGCGTAGTGGATGTGGTCGGCGTAGATCGTGCCCTTCTCCCCCGCGAAGATCTGCGTCAGGTCGAAGACGGGCGCACCGCCATCGCGCAGGGTCATCAGCCCGGCAACGATGTTCCTGTAGAGGTCGCGATAGGAGAGATCACCGACGACGCGTTTTTCCTCCTCGGTGAGTTCCTTGCCGATCGCCGGGGCCGGTTGGATGAAATAGGCCGGCTTCACATTGTTGTCGCGCGCCACCGCGAACGTGGCCCTGACATACTTCTTGTAGAGCTCGAGCTGGACGTCGAAGGCGAGCTTGTGGTTCCGCTGGATGTCCTCCGGCATGTGGAAGATGCTGTTCAGCGTCGTCTTCTTGGTCGACTTGAAGATGTCCTTGCCCTTGGCGGCCTGTTCGATGCCCCGCACCACCATGTAGGCGGCATGCGAATGGCCGAGGACCGGATTCAGCGCGAGCGTGCCCGCGATACGGCCCATAACCCAGCCGATCGCCGCGTCGCCGAAGTTCTCGTCGGCGACGAAGGGATTGACGTCGAGGAAGTTGCTGAGCGGCCGCTCCAGCCGTTCGCTGAAGCCCGGCCAGAAAAAGTAGTGCTCGTTGAATCCGCCGAGGACGGCGACCGCGTCGACCGACGACGCGTAGAGCGAGAACAGGATGAACGGCTGCGGCTCCTTCCAGGCGCCATCGCCACCGTTCAGCACCAGGAACGGCTTGCCGTTAGGGCTGATGTACTTGTTGTTGAGCTCTTCCTCGAGATAGCGCGGCGCAGGCGGCGCAGCGTTCTGCCCGAGCTGGGACGCCACGGAGCCGCCGGTCAGCATCACGACATAGCGATCAGTGGGCTTGAGCACCGGATAGTCAGGACCGAACAGCCCGACGTTGTTGACCCACGGCAGGCCGCACGGCGGGTTGGCGTGGTGGACGAAGGCGACATAGGGATGCGGGAAGAGCGTGTCGACGTAGCGGCACGACGTCCCCTTGGTGGCATCCCGCACGTAGGTGTTCTGCGTGCGGTCGAACAGCTCCGCCGCCGGCGTATAGCGGCCGTCTTCGAGATACATCCACGCGATCGCCGTGACTTCGAGCGCGGCGAGCGAAAGGACGATTCCGAAGAGGATGGAGATCCAGCCGAAGATGCGCTGCTTCATCTCCTCGCCCGTTACTTCCTCGTTTCCTGGATGGCCTGCCAGACACGCTGCGGCGTCGCCGGCATCTGAAGATTACGCACACCGAGCGGCCACAGCGCATCCATGATCGCGTTCATCACCGTCGGCGTAGACCCCACCGTGCCGGACTCGCCGACGCCCTTGGCGCCGATCGGATTGCTCTTCGCCGGCACCGTGTCGTCGAGCTGGTTGTTGAAGGTCGGGAAGGTTTCCGCCCGCGGCATCGCGTAGTCCATGAACGAACCGGTCAGCAGCTGGCCACTCTCGCGATCGTAGACGTTCTCCTCCAGCAGCGCCTGGCCGATGCCCTGTGCGCAGCCGCCGTGGATCTGGCCGAACACGATCGGGCGGTGCAGCGGCTTGCCGACATCGTCGACCGTCGTGTAGCGCTTGAGCTCGACCATGCCTGTGTCGGGATCGATTTCGACCTCGCCGACATGGGCGCCGTTGGGCCAGGCGATGCCGTCGACCGTGTTCACGTTCTCGATGAAGATGCGCTTGTCGGGCTGCTTCGCGGCCAGCTCGCCGAGGCCGATGCCGCGGTCGGTGCCGGTGATGGTGAAGCGGCCGGCCGAATAGACGATGTCGGCGGTCGCCGCCTCGAGCGCATCGGCCGCCAGTTCCTTGCCCTTGTCGACCAGCTTCTCGCTGCCGCTCAGCACCGCCGAGCCGCCGATATAGGCCGAGCGCGAGCCCATGGAGCCGACGCCGCCTACCCGGTCGGAATCGCCCATGGCGATCTCGATCTTGGACGGGTCGATGCCCAGCAGCTCCGAGGCCAGCTGGGTGAAGCTGGTCTGCAGCCCCTGCCCCATGCCCTGGGTGCCCATCCAGATCACGACCTTGCCGTCTTCCTTCACCTCGTAATGCGCCATCTCGTTCATGACGTTGGCCGAGGTCCATTCGACGTAGGAGGCCAGGCCGCGGCCATAGAGCTTGCCGCGCTTCTCGGCCTCCGCCTTGCGCGCCGCGAAGCCGTCCCAGTCGGCCGCCTCGAGGGTCTTGGTCAGGAACAGGTTGAAGTCGCCGGAATCGTACTTCTCTCCCATCGCCGTGGTGTAGGGCATCTGCGACGGCTTCACGAAGTTGCGCCGGCGCAGATCGGCCGGATCCATGCCGATCTGCCGCGCCGCCGTGTCCATCAGCCGCTCCAGGTTCAGGATGCACTCGGGCCGGCCGGCGCCCCGATAGGCGCCGATCGTGGCGGTGTTGGTGATGACGCAGGTGATCCGGAGATCGACCAGCGGGACGTCATAGGTGCCGGTCGTCACCTTCGGGCCGACGAACAGCGGGATGACCACGCCACCCCGCGACGGGTAGGCGCCGATATTGGCGAAGGCTTCCATGCGCAGTGCGAGGATCCTGCCGTCCTTGTCGAAGGCCATCGACGCCTTGTGGAACTGGTCTCGTCCCGCGGTCGTCGCGGCGAACTCCTCGCTGCGCTCTGCGCGCCAGCGCACCGGACGCTTCAGGACCTTGGCCGCCCAGACCGCCACGGCCTCGTCCGGCTGGATGCCGACCTTCATGCCGAAGCCGCCGCCGATGTCGCGCACCACGACGCGCACCTTGTCCTTGGGCATCTTGAGGATGACGTCACACAGCGTGTCGCGCGTCACGGACGGGTTCTGGCTGCCGATATGGACGATCAGCCGGTCGTTCTCCCACTCCGCCATCACCGCGCGCGGCTCCATCGCGTTCACGATCAGCCGCTGGTGCACGATGTCGAGCGAAACGACATGGGCCGCGGCCTTGAAGACCTCCTCGGCCTTGGCGTGATCGCCGAACTTGTTGTAACCGGCGACATTGCCCGGCGCGCCCTGCCAGACCTGCGGGGCGCCAGGCTTCAGCGCATCCTCGATCTCGGTGACCGACGGCAGCTGCTCGTACTCTATATCGACCAGTTCGACCGCGTCCTGCGCCTGCTCGCGCGTATCGGCCACGATGGCCACGACGGCCTCGCCGACATAGCGCACGACCTCATGGGCCAGCGAACGCCTGGGCGTCATCTCCGGCTTGCTGCCGTCCGCGGCCGGGAACATCGCCGGGAAGGCGAAATTGCCGACACCGTCCTTTTCCATGTCGGCCCAAGTGTAGACCGCGACCACGCCCGGCGCCGCCTTGGCGGCTCCGGTGTCGATCCTCAGGATTTTTGCATGGGCATGCGGAGAACGGACGAGGACCACATGGGCCTGGTTCGGCCGCGACAGGTTGTCGGTGAATCCACCGGTTCCCGTCAGGAGACGGTCGTCCTCGACACGCTTGATGTACTGAGCCTTGCCAAACACCGCCATACGCCACTCCCGCCGCGAATTCCCATCGGATCGGCCGGACTATAGCGGCGAAGCGGCGTCCCACAAGTCAGCGCGACCGATCGCCCCCAGATCAATGGCGAAGGCTGGGCATTTCCGGCAGCGGAACGATGCGGATTCCGGCCGCCTCGAGACCCTCGCGAACCGCCTTGGACACGGTTACAGCCGTCGGCCCGTCCCCGTGCACGCAGATGGAATCGACGCGGCAGGGGATGCGCTTGCCCGAGGTCGAATAGATAGCCTGCTCGTCGACCATGCGCCGGACATGCTCGACCGCCTTGGCGGGGTCCTTGATCATCGAATTGGCTTCCTTGCGCGGCGTCAGAAGGCCGGCATCGGTGTAGGTCCGGTCGGCGAAAACCTCCTCCGCGACGCGCAGCCCGTACTTGAGCGCGGCCTTGCCCTGCTCGGTATTGGCCTGGGCGAGGAAGATCAGGTCGCGATCGACCGCCCGGGTCGCGCGCGCGATCGCCTCGGACATTTCCGGACTCTCGGCCGACATGTTGGCCATCATGCCGTGCGGCTTCATGTGGGTAACCTTCGCACCGTGGAGAGCCGCGATCGCCTGCAACGCACCGATCTGGTAGGCGATGTTGGCCTCCAGCTCCTTGATCGTGAGGTTGATGACGCGGCGGCCGAAGCCCTGCAGGTCGGCGAAGCCCGGATGGGCGCCGATCGACACGCCATTCTGCGCGCAGAGCTTCACCGTATCCATCATCACGACCGGATCGCTGGCATGGAAGCCGCACGCGACGTTGGCCGAGGCCACGATCTTCAGGACCTCGGTGTCGTTGCCCATGACCCAGGGTCCGAAGCTCTCGCCCAGATCCGAGTTGATGTTGACGTGGCCTGCATTCGTCGCTGCCATGGGAGACTCCCTCAATCTGAAGCGCTATCCTAGCAGATGTGAGCGTTCGGTACCTATCCTGCGGTGACACCGCATTCACCGTCGAATTCGGCAACGAGATTTCCCCCGAGATCAACGGCCGGGTCATGGCCCTCCACGCCGCGATCGGCCTGGCCCGCGAGGCCGGGGAGATTTCCGGGGTGATCGAGACCGTCCCAACCATGCGGTCCCTGATGGTGACCTACGATCCGCTTTCGGCCTCCCGTGCCGACCTTCAGCCCAAGATCGATGCGCTGATCGCCCGCGGCCTGCCAGCCGACGCCGTGACCCGCCGCGTCACCCTCCCCTGCTGCTACGACGATCCGGAATTCGCGCCCGACCTCGCCGAGGTCGCGGAGCGCACGAACAGGACGCCGGAACAGGTGATCGCGGCCCACCTCGCCTCGCCGTTCAAGGTCTATGTGCTGGGCTTCATGCCGGGCCTCGCCTACGTGGCGGGGCTCGACCAGACACTGTTCCTGCCGCGGCGCAGCCAGCCGCGCGTGCGGGTGCCGCGCTCCTCGGTCGCCATCGCCATGGACATGACGACGATCTATCCGTTCGAGAGCCCCGGCGGCTGGCACCTGATCGGCCGCACGCCGCTGTGGATGTTCGACAAGCGCCGCGAGCAGCCGGTCTTCCTGTCCCCCGGCGATTCCCTTGCCTTCGAGCGCATCGATCGCAAGGCTTTCGATCGCATCGCCCGCGAAGTCGAGACCGGCACGTTCGACTGGTCGAGCCTGGTGAAGAGCCAATGAGCGCCGGACTGAAAGTGGTCCGCGCCGGCCTGTTCGACACGCTACAGGATCTCGGCCGCACCGGCTTCATGGCGCTCGGCATGCCGACCGCCGGCGCGATGGACCGCATCGGGCTCGGCCTCGCCAACGCGCTGGCGGGCAATCCCGCCAACACCGCCGGGCTCGAGATCGGCGTCATGGGCCCCGACCTGCTGGTCGAGGCCGACAGCGTGAGGATCGCGCTGGTGGGGCCGCTTTCGCCGGCACTGATCGAGGGGCCTGAAGCCGCGCCCAAGCCGCTGGAATCCGACCGCAGCCATCTCCTCAAGCGCGGGCAGATCCTGCGCGTCGGCATGATCGAGGGATCGAGCACCGCCTATCTCGCCGTGGCCGGCGGATTCGGTCTGCCGGCCTTCATGGGCAGTCTTTCGACCTATTCGAGGGCCGGCATCGGCGGCTTCGACGGGCGCAAACTCGCGGCGGGCGACCTGCTGCCGCTGGCGAGGGCAGCCGCCGCTGCCGGCGACGAGCGCAAGCTGGGACAGCCCTTCGACTACGGCAGCGGGCCGCTCCGCGTGGTCTGGGGACCGCAGGAGGACTTTTTCAGCGACGAGGGCCGCCGCACCTTCATCGAGTCGGAATATCGCGTCTCCAAGGAGGCCGATCGCATGGGCATCCGCTTCGAGGGACCGACGATCGCCCACGCGAGACCCGTCGACCAGGGCGGCGCCGACATCATCTCCGACGGCATCGCGCCCGGCGCCATCCAGGTCCCCGGTGCCGGCCTACCGATCGTGCTGCTCGCCGACCGCCAGACGGTCGGCGGTTACCCGAAGATCGCCACCGTCGCGTCGGTCGACCTGCCACGCCTCGGACGCCTGCTGCCCGGCCAGACCGTGCGCTTCGCGGCGATCACCGTCGAAGAGGCCGAGGCGCTGCGCCGCGACCAGGAAGCGAGGCTCCAGCGCGCCATCGCCGGTTTTGTCGTGGCGCGCCCACCCGGCGGTATCGATCTGGCGCGGCTTTACGAAGAAAACCTGATCGACGGCGTCGTCTTCGATTCGCCGTCGACCGCGACCTCGAAGCCTTCGTCGGCCGAAGGCGGAACGAAGTAGCCGGTAAACAGGTCGAACTCCGCGTCGCTCGCTTTGAAGGCATGCGTGCCGGCAGCGTTACGGGCTCGTAGCCGTGCCTTGCAGACCTCGTCCGGCACGTCGAGAAAATGCAGCCGGTGGTCCGCGCCGGCGCGTTCGAAGAGACTGCGCATCCATTGGCGGCTGGCCGGCGTGTTCGCGGGAAAGTCCAGCACGACCGACAGACCGGCCTCGAGGAGCGCGACGATGTGGTCGCCCAGCACCTCGCGCAGGCGGCGGGAGTTGCGCACATAATCCTCGATGGTCTTCTGCTCGTCCTTGTAGAGACTGGCGAGCCACGCATCTTCGCTGATGCGGATCGTGCCCGGCCGCGCCGCCAGGCTCGCCGCGAGCGTCGACTTTCCCGCGGCGATCTTGCCGCAGATCATGTGTAGCGTCGCCCTTCCCCGCCCTGACGTTTCGTCCATCGGTCGGCTTCCCCGCGAAGACCGCTTTACTGTAGCCGCTCCGGGTCCTGGTTGGTACGAACCGCGAGGGCTGGAAACGTTCCGACAAACGATCGGGGGATACGTCGAGATGAGCTGGCAACCGGAAATGGACGAGTTGCGCCGCCGTCAGGAAATGACGAAGCGCATGGGCGGCGCCGACAAGGTGAAGCGCCAGCACGATGGCGGGCGGCTCACGGTCCGCGAGCGCATCGACCGCCTGCTCGACGAGGGTTCCTTCCGCGAGATCGGCAGCGTCGCCGGCAAGGCGGAGTATGACGGCCGCAACGACCTGGTCGATCTCACCCCGGCGAACGTCGTCATGGGCCGTGGCAAGATCGACGGGCGGCACGTCGCGGTCACGGGCGACGACTTCACGGTGCGCGGCGGATCGGCCGACGCCACCATCAAGGAGAAGTCCAACTACGTCGAACGTTACGCCAACCAGTACCGCATTCCGGTCGTGCGCCTGATCGAAGGGTCGGGCGGCGGCGGATCGGTGAAGACGATCGAGACGACGGGCCGCGCCAACGTGCCGGGCGTCGCCGGCTGGGAATGGACCGTGCGCAACATGGGCACGGTGCCCACCGTTGGCCTCGGCCTCGGTTCGGTCGCGGGCCTCGGCGCCGCACGACTCGCTGCCACCCACTATTCGGTGATGGTGAAGGAAGTCTCCGCGATGTTTGTCGCCGGCCCCCCGGTGGTGAACCGCCTCAGCCCCAGGCAGTTCGACAAGCAGGAGCTCGGCGGCTGGGAGATCCAGCTGCGCGCCGGCGCGATCGACGAGGCGGTGGACAGCGAGGACGAGGCCTTTGCGGCGGCGCGGCGCTTCCTCTCCTACCTGCCCTCCTCCGTCTACGATGCGCCCGCGCGTGGCCCCGTCACCGACGATCCGGCGCGGCGCGAGGAGTCGCTGTTCGACGCGATCCCGCGCGACATCCGCAAGGTCTATCGCATCCGCCCGATCGTCGAGAAGGTGGTCGACCAGGGCAGCTTCTTCGAGATGGGCCGGCTGTACGGCCGCTCGGTCGTGACGGGCTTCGCGCGCGTCGACGGCTGGCCCGTGGCGGTGATGGCGAGCGATCCGATGTTCTATGGCGGTGGGTGGACGTCCGATACCTGCCAGAAGGTGACGCGCTTCCTCGACCTCGCGGAGACCTTCCACCTGCCCGTCGTCTATTTCTGCGACTGCCCCGGCTTCCTGATCGGCCTCGAGGCCGAGAAGAGCGGCGTCATCCGCCAGGGCGTGCGCGCCATGTCGTCGATGTTCCAGACCACCGTGCCCTGGTGCACCTTCATCATCCGCAATGCCTTCGGTGTGGCGGGCGCCGCGCACCAGAACGGCTCGCGGATGAACTGGCGTTATGCCTGGCCGTCGGGGCGCTGGGGATCGCTGCCCCTGGAAGGCGGCATCGAGGCGGCCTATCGCGCCGACATCGACGCCGCGGACGATCCCAAGGCGAAGATGTCCGAAATCGAGGATCGACTGAACAAGCTGCGGTCGCCGTTCCGCAGTGCCGAGAGCTTCTGGATCGAGGAGATCATCGATCCGCGCGACACCCGCAGGATCCTCTGCGAGTTCGTCGACCTGGCCGCGCCGGTGCGCGGCAGCGGTCCCGCCAACATGTGGATGCGGCCCTAACTCCGCCAGCCGTACCCCTTGAGCTTCGGCAGCATGCCGCAGGCAGGCTCGAAAGGCGGATTGCTGAGATAGTCCTGATCGGCGACGATGTAGGACTGTCTGGGCGTGCGGCTGACCACGGCGCTCAACGCCGGATATGACCAGTCCTGGAAGAACAATTTGGTCGGCCAGTCGTGCAGCGGCAGCGTCTCGGCCCTCACGATGCCGGCACGCTGGTCCACGACGTGGCGTAGTTGCTCGATGTGGCCGCGCCATAGCCGGGTCAACGCGATGTCGGGAATCGCCCCCGCGACGGAGAGTGCCCCGAACAGCAGCACCATGCGGTGGGCCACCTCGGGCTGGCGAACGACGACGAACAGTGCCGGCGGATTGCGATACGCTACCTGGAGCCACATGCCGACCAGAAGCGCCGCCAGAAGCATGCCGGCCGCCTGCCGCGCGACATAGTGCGAAGGTGGATAGAGTATCGATGGCGCATGAACGGCCCGCCACCAGGGCGAAAGGGCCAGCAGCACCGCGATGACCCCGATCACCACCGTCGGCCCCCGTCCCTGCAGCCAGGCTGGCCGCCGCACGCCGGCCACCAGACAGATCAGGAAACCCGCGAGCGGAATGGCGAACTGCATGTTCTGCCAGAAATCGACGCTGGTGGAGCGCACCTTCATGAAGTGCGGATGGTCCCAGTAATCGAAAATCGTCACCGCCGACACGAGCGCCGCGCCGATGAAGGCGAGCGCCGCCAGCCGGAACAGGGTTTTTGTCGCCGGATCGCCGCCGCCGCGCCGGGCCGCCCACAGGATCGCAACGGCCAGCAGCGGTCCCAGATAGATCGTGGCCTCATAGGAACGCAGGCAGAGCAGGCCGAAAGCCAGCAGCAGAAACCCGTCCCCACGGGTCGATCCGTCGGTCGTGAGCACGACCGCCATGGCGGCGGTGATGCAGGCAAAGGCCACATTGTATTCGCCGACGATGAAGAACGAGGTCGGCAGGTAGACGGCGGCCACGATCGCCAGCACCGCCGCCAGCAGCACGGGATCGCGGCGCACACGGACGAGGGCGAAATGGTAGAAGGCGGTCGGGAGTGCGAACAAGGCTGCCGAGTAGGCCATGGCCAGCAACCTCGTGTCGCGGACGCCCCATTCGGCCAGCATCAGCACCGGCGCCTGCGTCACCCAGTCGACGTGAGCGCGGGCCGCATAGAAATCATGGAAATGCCCGTGATCGAGGACGTTCACCAGGAACGAGGCGCCGTCCCAGAACAGGCCTCGACAGGTCAAAGTATTGTGCAACGCCAGCGCCCAGAGAAGCACGGCGATACTCCGGGCGACGGCGATCGGGGACATGGTTGGCACGGTCAGTCGCGCCACATGTAGTTCCCCAGCGGATAGGGTTGGGCTGGCGGGAATGGTTGCCAGTTGTTGAAGTCGCGTGGCGGCGCAATGATGCCGTCGCCGACCTTGCCGCGCAAAGCCAGGCTCTGGCTGGGCAGGATCCACGACTCGACGAGCGTTTCGAGAGGTCGCCGCGAGAGCGGCGTGGACTCGAAGGCGATCACGCCGCTGTTGGTGCGCACGATCGTTCGTACCGTATCCAGATAGCTGCGCCACTCGAGCGTGAGATAGACGTTGGACGGCAGTACCGCGAGCACGACCAAGCAGGCGAATGCGAGTACCCGGCTCGATATCTCGGGTCGGCGCAAGGCGACGAGCGAGGCGAAGCGCGAGCCGAGCGGCGAGGCATAGAGCCACATCAGCGCGACGATGGTGGCGACGACGAGGCCTGCCAGGCTGCGGGCAGTGTACTGCGACTTGGCATGCGGTCTCACCAGCGAGTCGGTCAGCACCAGCAACGGGGACAGTGCAAGCAGGACCAGGAAAATGCCGGCGAAGACATACGGTCTGCGCCCGGCGAGATCCTGCGGACGCCACAGCGCCCAGCCGGAAATGACCAGAGCGGCGCCCATCGCCAGGTCGAATTGAACGTTCTGCCAGGCATCGAGGACCGTCGCTGCCGTGCGGCTGAGATGGTCCTCCGAGAAGGGATGAATAATCGAATCCGCCGCCACCCACATCCCGCCCAGGAAGGGCAGGATCGCGAACAGGTAAAGAATCGTCGGCACAAGGGGGCGAGGCCGGATCCTATAGACCGTCCAGGCGATCATCAGCGCCAGAAGGGGACCGAGATAAATCATCACCTCGTAGGTCCGGACCGCCAACAGGCCGACCGCAGCCAGGAAGGCCCCGTCGGCCAGGTTCAGCTCTTTCGCCGTCACCAGCCGTACGGCCACCACGATGCCGATGGCATAGGCGGTATTGTATTCGCCGACGATGAAGAAAGACGTCGTCATGAAGACGACGCCGATCGCTGCAAGGACCGCGGCCAGCAGGACGGGATCGTCCTTCACGCGCATCAGCGCCAGATGATAGAGCGCGGTCGGGAGGGCGAAGAGGCCCAGCGACAGCAGCTGCGCCATCAGATGGAGGTCGGTGACCCCAAGGAACACCGCCGTGAGGATCGGCGCCTGGCCGAGCACCATCGCGTACAGGCGGGGGTCGTAGAAGTCGAAGAAGAACTCGCGCCGCGCCACCTGCACGAGGAATGCAGATCCATCGACGAAAAGCCCCCGGCACTCCCAGCTGTACCAGAGCGCCAGGATCCAGAGCAGGCCGACCGTGGCCCTGTATGCGACTGTGGTTGTTGGCATTTCCCCGCGAGCGGGCCTACAGGACCCGCGGCAAGGGTGCAAGCCTTCACGGCTTGCAGCGTCGATGGGGCGCTGTTAGCAAGACGCGGCAAACAAGGGTGGCCGATGCTGAGTTGGGAGAAAATCGACGCGATTCCAGGCTGGTTCATGTTCCAGTCCTACTGCGTCTGGCGCGCCCTGCTCGACCAGCAGACCGCTGTTTCCGGCGATCTGTTCGAGATCGGTGTCTGGCGGGGCCGGTCCGCGTCGGTCCTGGCGTCCTACCGGAAGGGCAGCGAAAAGCTCTATCTGTGCGACCTGCGGCTGGATGAAGCTGCCGTCCACCGCTCGATCGAGTCGGTCGGCGCCAAGGCCACGAACATCGTGCCGCTGTCGGGCCCGTCGGCCGACCTGCCGGCCAAGCTCGACCTGCAGGCGATGCACCAGTCGGTACGCTGGTTCCATATCGATGGCGAACATACCGGGACGGCCGTCTATCGCGAGCTGGAGTTCGCCAACCGCATCGTCAACACCGAAGGCATCGTCGTGATCGACGATTTTTTCTCGCCGCGCTACCCGGCCAATACGACCGAGGTCATCCGCTACCTCGAGAAGAACCCGTTCCACTTCCGCCTGCTCGCCGTCGGCTTCAACAAGGGGTATCTCTGCCGCCCCGAGAGCCTGCCGCGCTACATGGATTTCATGGCGTCCGGCATGTCGCGGGCGCTTCAGGGCTACGGTGCCAAAACCACCATCTTCAAGACGACCGGCCCGTGGGACACCGACGCGGTCGGCATCACGGACTATGTCGAGGATGCCGGCGCCATCGCGGGCCCCGACAACGAGCCGCAACGCTGGCACATGATGCGGACGCGGCATGTCTGGGGGCCGGTGCGCCATCTCCAGAACGGCTGGCGGATGCTGCGCGGCCGCTGAGGCCCCGGCTGCCTCCCGCGGCGGTCAGGCCGCGGGCCTGACGATCTTGAGCTGGTCCTCGAGATCGTCGGCGATGAAGTTTCGCACAACCTCGTCGAGGTCCTTGTCGGTCTCGAAGCCCAGGCGACGGGCGCGCGCCGAATCGATGCCCTGGGGCCAGCCGTCGCAGATCCTCTGGATCGCCGGATCGTGCTGCCACACGACCTTGCCGACCTTGCGGTTGCCGGCATGACGGCCGACGGCCTGCTCCAGTTCCCTCGCCGTCACATTGATCCCGTTCAGCAGCAGCGTGCGGCCCGGACCGAAGGCGTCCGGCGGCAGATCGTGCAGGCGCATGAATGCGTCGACCGTCTTGCGCGGGCTGAGGACGACCATGACCGTCTCGGGCGTAACGGGACAAACCACGTCGACGCCCGTCAGCGGCTCGCGCAGGACCGAACTCGCCCAGGTCGAGGCCGCCTTGTTGGGCAGGCCGGTGCGTACGCAGATCGTCGGCAGCCTGACGGCGGTACCACGCAGGAACCCCTTGCGCGTATAGTCGCGGACCAGGAACTCGCCGATCGACTTCTGGGCACCATAGGACGTCTGCGGCGTCAGCGGCGTGTCGTCGGTCACCGCCGGCGGAAGATCGCCGCCGAAAGCGGCCAGCGAACTGGTGAACACGACGCGGGGATTGGTGCCGAGTGCCCGACAGGCTTCGAGGACGTTCCGGGTGCCATCGAGGTTGACCCGGTAACCCAGGTCGAAATCGGCTTCGGCACCGGCGCTGACCACGGCGGCAAAATGAAACACCGTCGATGCGCCCTGCACGATCGACTGCACGGTCGCGAAGTTGGAGATGTCGCCCGCCACGGTCTTGACCCGTGGATCGTCCAGACCCGGGCCCTCGGCGTTCGTGACGTCGAACAGCAGCAATTCCCTTATTCTCTGCGGCTCGCCGGAAGCAGCCGCGATTTCGCCCTGCTGCAGCAGGCGCCGTGCGAGCTTCTTGCCGAGGAAGCCCGCGCCGCCGGTGATGACCACCTTCATGTCGTTTCCGCCCGAATTCGTTGAATGCGGACGAAAGTGTGCACAGAACGCCGTCTGCAGTCTATGTTTGGACGACATGGCCGGCCCCAGCGACATCTACGCGTTCAAGGACGCTCTCATCGTCCTGGGAACGGCGGCCGTCGTGGCCCCCGTCGTCCAGCGCCTCAGGATCAGCCCGGTCCTCGGCTTCCTGGTCGTGGGCGCCGCGCTGGGCCCTCATGGGCTCGGCCGCCTGGCCGACTATTCGCGCGCCATCGACTGGCTGACGGTCACCGGCGAGAGACAGATCGCCTTCATCGCCGATCTCGGCATCGTCTTCCTGCTTTTCTTCATCGGCCTCGAACTCTCGATGCGCCGCCTGATCACCATGCGGCGCCTGGTCTTCGGGCTGGGTGGCCTGCAGGTCGTACTCTCGGCCCTGGCCCTAAGCCTGGTGGCCTTCTGGTTCGGCCAGCCGGCCGCCGCCGCGCTCATCATCGGCACCTGCCTCGCCCTGTCGTCGACCGCGATCGTCATGGAGCTGCTGTCCGGCCAGCGCCGCATGATGTCGACCACCGGCCGCACCAGCTTCGCGATCCTGCTGGCGCAGGATCTGGCCGTGGTGCCGCTCCTGTTCCTGATCAGCGCTCTCGGAGGCCACTCGGAAGGGTCGATCCTCGAGGGTGTCATCGTCGCAATGGTCGAGGCGCTCCTGGCGGTCGCTGTGATCGCGGTGGTCGGCAGGGTGGTCCTGAAGCCGCTTTTCCGCCTGGCAGCCAGCACCGACAATCCGGAATTCTTCATGGCAGCGACCCTGCTGATCGCGGTCGGGTCGGGCGTGATCGCGGCCTATGCCGGCCTCTCGATGGCGCTGGGCGCCTTCATCGCCGGGCTGCTTCTGGCCGAGACCGAATACCGGCGCGCCGTCGAGGCGATGATCGATCCCTTTCGGGGGCTCCTGCTCGGCGTCTTCTTCTTTTCGGTCGGCATGCACATCGACCTGAGCTTCATCTGGCGCGAACCGGTCATCGTGGTCGGCGGCTTCGTGGCAATGATGCTGCTCAAGACTGTTCTTCTCGTCCCGCTGTGCCGCCTGTTCGGCGTGCCATGGGCTGCCAGCGTCGAGACGAGCCTGCTGCTGGCGCCAGGCGGCGAGTTCGCCTTCATCGGCATCGGGCTCGCCGCGCAGTTCGGCCTGGTCGACCCGGGAATTTCTGCCGGCGTCCTGGCCGTGGTGTCGCTCACCATGGCGACGCTGCCCTTCGTGTCGCTGTTCGCGCGCCGCGCCGCCCGGCGCGTGGCCAAGCAGGTGACGGGCGATGCGCCGGCGACGCAGTTGCCGCCGTCCGATCATGCAAGGCGCGTAATCGTCGTCGGCCACGGACGGGTGGGTCAGCTCGTCTGCGACCTCCTAGACAAGCACCAGATCGCCTACATCGCGGCCGATCACGATGCGGAGCGCGTCGAACGCTGGCGCAAGCTCGGCCGGCCAGTCTACTTCGGAGACGCCTCAAACACGCTCTTCCTTCAGCGCTGCGGCATCGACGAGGCAACCGGCGTCATCGTCACCATCGATACGGCGGCGGTCGACGACGTCGTGCGGGCCGTGCGCGCGCGGCGGCCCGACGTGATGATCGTGGCGCGGGCACACGATGCCCAGCATGCCCAGCATCTCTACACGCTGGCGGTCACCGACACCGTGCCGGAGACCATCGAGGCAAGCCTGCAGCTGGCGGAGTCGGCGCTTGTGGGACTAGGCATCCCGATGGGACTCGTGATCGCATCCATCCACGAGCGGCGCGAACAAGTACGCAACGAGTTGCAGGCCGCTGCGGGCGGCACGGGATCGATGACCGCGCAGATCCGGCGTGCCCGGCGCGAGAAGGCGGCCAAGCTGTGAAGGTCGTAAGCTGGAATCTGCTGCGCCTCACGGGCGCTGCCGTCGAGGACGTGGCGAAGCTGGTCGACATCCAGAAACCCGACATCCTGCTCATGCAGGAGGCGACGCAGCACATGGAGGCACTACCGGGGCTGGTCGGCGGCCATTTCTACCGCTTGTCGTGGCTGGGCCGGATACACGGTTTGGCGGTCTGGAGTCCGACGCATTTTCCCCGGCCTGTGGCCCTGTCGCTGCCGGCCTCGCGGCTGCCCGGACGGCTGCCGCGGCGGCGCGCGCAGATCATCCAGATGGGCGGGATCACCTTCGCCAACGTTCACCTCTCGCACGGCCAGCTGCTCAATCGCCGCCAACTCGCCCGCATCGCCGCGGCGCTGCAAGGCAAACCGTCGGCCATCATCGGCGACTACAATGCCGTCGGTCCGGTCTACCTGCCGGGCTTCGCCGATGTCGGCCCGCGCGAGCCCACGCACCTTTCCGGCAACGTCATGCCGGTCCGCCTCGACCGCTGTCTCGCCCATAGGCTCGTCTGCAGCATGGCCGACGCGCTGGACTTCGGCCCGTCCGACCACCGGCCGATCCGGCTCGAATTGCAGGTCGCCGATACCACTGATCCCGCGGAGGGACCCTTGCCACCCCCCAGGGCCCGGCCGCGAGGCTTCTACAGGTAGGGCTGCAGCAACCGTGCCGCGCTGTTGCGCAGCCGGACCGGCAACGGATCGGCATCGATTTCCGCAAGGGTGAGGCGGTGCCGCGGCTTCTTCGATTCGACGATCTGCCGTGCGAAGGCCGCATCGTGCAGTTCGACGTTCAGTTCGAAGTTCAGGCGGAAGCTGCGCGTGTCCCAGTTGGCACTGCCGATGAACGACCAGGAATCGTCGATCGTCATGAGCTTGGAGTGATCGAACGGCGCCGGCATCATCCAGACGCGGCACCCCGCCTCGATCAGCGGTCGGAGCGGCACGCGCCGCGCCCAGTCGAGGATCGCGTGATTGGAATTCTCGGGCAGCAGGATGTCGACCGTGATGCCGCGCATCGCGGCGAGGCCCAGCGCCATGGTGAGCGGCTCGCCCGGCAGGAAATACGGCGTCACCACGCGGATCGATTCACGCGCACAGGAGATGGCGTGCAGCGTCACGAACTCGATCTGCTCCATGTCCTCGTCGGGACCGGACGGCACGACTCGCGCCAGCACCGTCCCGACCGGCTCGAGCTTCGGAAACCAGGCGTCGTCGAGTTGCTCGCCCGTCGTGAACTGCCAGTCGTCGGCAAAGGCGTCGGTGAGTTGTTCGACGACCGGACCCTCTATCCGGAAATGCGTATCGCGCACGGGTTGGGGCGGGTTCCCGGCAACCACGTTCTCCGCCCCGATGTTGAGGCCGCCGGTGAAGGCCACGCGACCGTCGATGACCAGCAGCTTGCGGTGATTGCGCAGGTTCACGAACGGCGTACGCCACGGGAAATACGAATGCAGGAAACGCGCGACCGGAACGCCGGCCTTGCGCAGCTTGTTGTAGGTCCCCGACCAAAAGTAGCCGCCGCCGACACCATCGATCAGGACACGCACCTTCACGCCCCGCTGCTGGGCCTGAATCAGGGCCTCATGGAATTTCTCGCCAGCCGAATCGTCGCGGAAGATATAGCTGCAAAGGCCGACGCTCGTCTTTGCGCCGGCGATCTCCTCGAGCATGCGGGGATAGGCTTCGTCGCCACTGTGCAGCATCTCGACGAGGTTGCCCGGTTTCGACGGCAGGCCCGTCAACCGCCCGACCGCATACTCCAGCGGCGTTAGCGAATCCCGCGTCAGAGCCGCCCCAAGGCCGGCCGCCGCGAGCGGAATATGCTGCCGCTTGAGCCTTTGGGCGCGCCGCTTGACCCGGTTGATGCCCATGATCGCGTAGAGCAGCCCGCCCAAAAAGGGGGAGAGCCAGGCGATGCCGATCCACGAAACCGCCGCGCCCACGCTGCGCTTGTAGAGCAGAACATGCACCGTGACGGCCACCGCAAGGGCGACGTGCGCCACTGCAGCCGCCGTACCGACCAGCGCCGCTACGTTGTCATCGAGAGTCACTTCACCCGTTCCCCCGGCCCTTGCAACGGGGCTGGTCGAGGGACTGTTCTAGCGGCGGCCAAAGCTCAACACCATGCGCTTGGCGTCTGCGTCGACCGGAATCGATTGACCCGCTACTTGTTGACGTCGACGACCACGCGACCGCGGACTTCGCCCTTGAGGATCCTGGGGGCCAGAGCCATCAGATCGCCGAGGCCCGCCTCGCTCACGGTGCTGTCGAGCTTGTCGAGGGGCAGGTCGCTGCCCAGACGGCGCCACGCCTGCTCGCGCGGCGCCTTCGGCAGCATCACCGAGTCGATTCCGTAGACCGACACGCCGCGCAGGATGAACGGCAGGATCGAGCCGGGGAACGAAGGTCCCGCGGCCAGACCGCAGACCGCCGCCGCACCGCCGTACTTCACCTGCGCCAGCGCCCTCGCGAACATCACGCCGGACACGGTGTCGATAACGCCGGCGAAGCGCTCACTGAGCAACGGCCGGTCCGGCGCCTCGGTCAGTTCCTTGCGGTCCATGATGGTCGTGGCGCCGAGCGACTTGAGGTATTCGCCCTCCTGCGGCCGGCCGGTCGCCGCGACCACGGTGTAGCCGAGCCTGGCCAGGATCGCGACGGCGACCGAGCCGACCCCGCCGGCGGCACCCGTGACCAGGACCTCGCCTTTCGCCGGATCGACCCCGTGCTTCTCGAGCGCCATCACGCAGAGCATGGAGGTGTAGCCCGCCGTGCCGATCGCCATTGCACGCCTGGTCGAAAGGGACCCCGGCAACTTGACGAGCCAATCCCCTTTCACGCGCGCTTTCGTGGCATAGCCGCCCCAATGGAGCTCTCCGACGCGATAGCCGTTCAGCACTACCTTGTCGCCCGTCTTGAACGCGGGGTTCTCGGATGTCTCGACGGTTCCGGCAAAGTCGATGCCACCGACATGGGGCCAGGTCTTGACCAGTCCACCGCCGGTCGTGAGCACGAGGCCGTCCTTGTAGTTCAGCGTCGAATAGTCGATCGCCACGACGACGTCGCCCGCCGGCAACTTGTCCTCGGCCAGAGTTTCGATGGCGCCGTTGACCTTTCGGTCGGCACCTTGAGTCAAGACAAGCGCGCGAAAGGTCATGGAGGCTCCCACTCGATTTGACGCAGTTCTGTAGCAAGACCGCTCTGTAGCAAGACCGCCGGGACTCAAACAGTCTCGGCGCACACTCCGTTTCGCTGTCCGCTCACCTGGCCGTCAACCTCGAGCCGGCCATTATCCACAATCCGATTGCGGCCATGAGATGCTTGCCAAGCATTGAGCCGCCCCCCAACTCTGCAGCCATGCCATCCTATTTCACTCTCCTGCCCCATCGCAGCGTGATTTCAGTCGGAGGTGCCGACCGCGTCGAGTTTCTGCAGGGGCTCATCTCAAACGACACGAAGAAAGTAGCGCCGGATCGCGCCATCTGGGCCGCGCTGCTCACACCGCAGGGACGGTTCCTCAACGACATGTTCGTGGCCGATGCCGGCAACGACACCTTCTTCCTGGAGACCGAACGCGAGAGGGCGCCGGCTCTCGCCAGGAAACTCAAGATGTACACGCTGCGCTCCAAGGTCGCCGTCGAGGATCTGGGAGCCGTGCTCGATGTCGCGGCGGCATTCGGCGACGATGCGTCCAAGGCCCTCGGCATAGAGGGAACGGTCGCCTTCGAGGATCCCCGACTTGCGACGCTGGGTATCCGCGTCATCGCCCCGGCCGGACAGGCAGCGACGCTCCTTTCGGCCCGCGGGCTCGCCGAAGCGCCCCTCTCCGCCTATGACGCAATGCGCCTCCCGCTGGGCGTGCCCGACGGCAGTCGCGATCTCCAGGTCGAGAAGGCGCTGCTGCTCGAGAACGGGTTCGACGAGTTGAACGGCGTCGACTGGAAAAAGGGCTGCTACATGGGCCAGGAGCTGACGGCGCGAACGAAGTACCGCGCCCTGATCAAGAAGCGCCTGTTTCCCGTCAGGATCGTGGGCGCGCTGCCGGAACCCGGGACGCCTGTCCATCGCGATGGCGAGGAAGTCGGTGAGCTGCGCTCAGGCACCGGCGATCGCGCGCTGGCGATGCTGCGGCTCGACGCGGCCCGCGCCGACGGCCCCACACTGATGGCAGGTGAGACGCGCATCCTGCCGGAAATCCCGAACTGGATGCGTCTTCCCGATCCGGCCGCCTCTGGCGGCTAGAGCCTACGGGCTTTAAGGTCTCTCCGCGCCGCCTGCGCGAGGAGATCACCGTGAAGCTTATCAACCCCAATCCCTTCACCACGCGGCCGGAGATCGTCGGCACGTTCGGCGTCGTCACCTCCACGCACTGGATCGCCACGGCGGTGGGCATGGGCATCCTCGAACGGGGTGGCAATGCCTTCGATGCGGCGGTTGCGACTGCCTTCACCTTGCAGGTGGTTGAACCGCATCTCTGCGGGCCGGGTGGCGACGCACCCTTGATCCTGCACGATGTCCGCCGCGGCAAGACCGAGGTCGTCTGCGGCCAGGGCCCGATGCCCGCCGGCGCGACCATCGCGCACTACAAGGGCCTCGGCCTCGATCTCATTCCGGGCACCGGTCTTCTGCCGGCCTGCATCCCGGGCACCTTCGATGCCTACATGCTGGTGCTGCGCGACTACGGCACGATGCGCCTGGCCGACGTTCTGTCGCCCGCCATCGGCTACTGGCTGAACGGCCATCCCATCGTGGAGCGTGCGACGGCGACCATCGCCACGGTGGCCGAGCAGTTCCGCACCCATTGGAAGACGTCGGCCGCGGTGTTTCTGCCGGGTGGCGATGTCCCCAAGCCCGCGTCGCTGTTCCGCAACGTCACGCTCGGCAACACCTATGCCCGCATCCTGAAGGAGGCCGAAGCCGGTGGTGGCGGCCGCGAAGCGGAGATCGAGCGGGCCCGGAAGGCCTGGAACCAGGGCTTCGTCGCCGAAGCGATCGACGAATTCTGTCGTACCCAGGAAGTCATGGACGTCTCGGGCAAGCCCAACAAGGGCGTGCTGACCGGCCAGGACATGGCGACGTGGCAGGCCACGGTCGAGGCTCCCCTCACCTACGATTATGGCCGGTACACGGTTTGCAAGGCGCACACCTGGACGCAGGGCCCGGTGGTCCTGCAGCAGCTCGCCCTGCTCAAGGGCTTCGACCTCGACGGCATGGATCCGACCAGCCCCGACTTCATCCACCTCCAGGTCGAATGTCTCAAGCTGGCCTATGCCGACCGCGAGGCCTTCTACGGCGATCCCGCCTTCGTCGACGTGCCGATGGGGACGTTGCTGTCGGACGCCTACAACGCCGATCGGCGCGTGCTGGTCGACCCGGCCCATGCCTCGCTGGAACAGCGCCCGGGCAAGGTCGACGGCTTCGGCGGCGTCGTGAAGCTGCGCCGCGCCGACGGCGTGCGGCTGGGCGTCGCGTCGAGCGGCGCCGGTGAACCGACGGTCGGACGCGTCGGCCAGACCAACGGCGACACGGTGCATTTCGACATCATCGACAAGGACGGGAACATGATCTCGGCCACGCCGTCGGGCGGCTGGCTGCAGAGCTCGCCGGTCATTCCCCAGCTGGGCTTTCCGCTCGGCACGCGCGGCCAGATGTTCTGGCTGGAAGAAGGTCTTCCGGGGTCGCTGGCGCCGGGCAAGCGTCCGCGCAGCACGCTCACGCCCACATTGGCCCATCGCGACGGCAAGCCGTACATGGTCTGGGGCTCGCCGGGCGGCGACCAGCAGGACCAGTGGATCACGCAGCACTTCCTGCGGCACGTGCATTGCGACATGAACCTCCAGGAGGCGATCGACGCGCCGGCCTGGCACAGCGAGCACTTCCCCTCCTCCTTCTGGCCGCGCACGGCCCGGCCGGGTGTGTTGGTGGTCGAAGGCCGTATCCCCAAGGAAACCGTCGCCGAGCTGAAGAAGCGTGGCCATGAGGTCGAGGTGAACGACGAGTGGTCGGAAGGCCGCCTGACGGCCGCGACGCGCGACGATCCGTGGCGCAAGGCAGCCGCCAATCCGCGCGGCATGCAGGGCTACGCGGCGGGCCGATGAACGCTCTTGCGGCGTGCACACGGAGATGAGTGACGCGCTCCTGGAACTGCGCGGACTGACGGTCGACTTCGCCACCGACGACGGCGTCGTCCACGCCGTCGACGGCATCGATCTGGCTCTCGGCCGGGGCCGCACGCTCGGCCTGGTGGGCGAGTCGGGCTGCGGCAAGAGCGTCACGTCGCTGGCCATCATGGGTCTTCTGCCGCCGGAGAACGCGAAGGTCGGAGGCCAGGTCGTGTTCGAGGGCCGCGATCTGCTGACCCTCGATGCGCATCTGATCCGCGACCTGCGCGGTGCCCGGCTCGCCATGATCTTCCAGGAGCCGATGACCTCGCTCAATCCCTCCTACACGATCGGCGACCAGATCATAGAGGCGATCCAGCGGCATCAGGCCCTCGACAAGGCCGCCGCGCGTGCGCGTGCCATCGAGGTGCTGAAGCTGGTGCGCATTCCCTCGCCCGAAAAGCGCATCGACGACTATCCGCACAAGCTCTCCGGCGGCATGCGCCAGCGCGCCATGATCGCGATGGCGCTGGCCTGCGGGCCGCAACTCCTGATCGCCGACGAGCCGACGACGGCGCTCGACGTCACGATCCAGGCGCAGATCCTCGACCTGATGCGCGGCCTGCGGCGCGACACCGGGACCGCCATCATCCTGATCACCCACGATCTCGGCGTGGTGGCGGAAATGGCCGACGATGTCGCCGTGATGTACGCGGGCCAGATCGTCGAGCGGGCCGCCGTGCGCGATCTCTTCGCGCGGCCGGAGCATCCCTACACGGTGGGACTGCTCGGGTCGATCCCGCGGCTCGACGAGAAGCGCGAGCGTCTGCCGTCGATCGAGGGCCGGGTGCCCGACATGACCCGCCCGCCCGACGGCTGCCGCTTCGCGGCGCGCTGCCCCTTCGTCGAACCCGAATGCACCGCCGCGCCGCCGGCGCTGGTGGAGGTCGCGCCCGGCCATCTGTCGCGCTGCCGCCGCGCCCCGCTCTCGCAGGTCCTGCCATGACGGGCGCCCTGCTCGAGGTCCGCGGACTGCAGAAGCACTTCCCGGTGAAGAGCGGCGCCTTCGGTCTCGTCTCCGGCCATGTCCGCGCGGTCGATGGCGTCGACTTCCATGTCGACGCCGGCGAAACGCTGGCGATCGTGGGCGAATCGGGCTGCGGCAAGTCGACGGTCGGCCGTCTGGTCTTGCGCCTGCTCGAGCCGACGGGCGGCAGCGTCCGCTTCGACGGCGAGGATCTTCTGCGCCTGCCGGAATCGCGCATGCGCGCCCAGCGCCGACACATGCAGGTGATCTTCCAGGACCCCTACGCCTCGCTCAATCCGCGCATGACCGTCGGCGCCATGCTGGGCGAGCCGCTGATGCTGCACGGTCTGGCCGCTGGCGACGCGGCGCGACGCACCCGGGTCGGCGAGCTGCTCGAACTGGTCGGCCTGAGGCCCGAACATGCGCGTCGCTACCCGCACGAATTCTCCGGCGGCCAGCGCCAGCGGCTGGCCATCGCGCGTGCGCTCGCGGTCGAGCCCAAACTCATCGTGGCCGACGAACCGGTTTCGGCGCTCGACGTCTCCATCCAGGCGCAGGTCGTGAACCTGATGCGGTCGCTTCAGGCGCGCTTCGGCCTGGCCTACGTCTTCATCAGCCACGATCTCGCGGTCGTGAAGCACATCGCCGACCGCATCGCCGTAATGTATCTCGGCAAGATCGTGGAGACCGCGACGACCGACGAACTCTTCCGCAGCCCGCGCCATCCCTATACGCGCGCCCTGCTGTCGGCCGTGCCCCTGCCGGATCCGACCGTGGTCCGCGAGAGGGCCCTGCTGGAAGGCGATATCCCGAGCGCGATGAATCCGCCGGCCGGCTGCCGCTTCCACACGCGCTGCCGCTACGCCCGCGCGTCCTGCAAGGTCGATATACCGACGCTGCTCGACGATGAAGCGGGTCATGCCACGGCCTGCCCGTGGTGGCCCGAACTCCCGCCCGCGCCCTCGCTTGCCGAGGGTACTGGCCAAGACCAAGACCGACTGCGACTGGCCCGCCTGCAGGCGGCGTTCGTCACCACTCAAACGGAGGCAACATGAAGAAGACGTTTCATCGCCTGACGCTCGCCGCGGCATTCATGGGCCTTGCCCTGTCCGGTGCGGCCGCCCAGAGCAACCTGCGCGTCGGCCTTGCCGAGGATCCGGACGTGCTCGATCCGACCCTGGCCCGCACCTATGTCGGCCGCATCGTCTTCTCCTCGATCTGCGACAAGCTGTTCGACATCGACGAGAAGCTGGCGATCGTGCCGCAGCTCGCGCTCGGCCATGAGACCTCCGCCGACGGCAAGACCGTCACCATCAAGCTGCGTCCCGGCGTGAAGTTCCACGACGGCGAGCCGTTCGACGCGGCAGCGGCCAAGTACAGCCTCGAGCGCCACCTCACCATGAAGGGCTCGTTCCGCCGGCCCGAGCTGGCCTCCGTCGTCTCCATCGACATCGTCGATCCCACGACCGTCAAACTCAACCTCAAGGAGCCCTTCTCCCCGCTGCTGGCGCAGCTCACCGATCGTGCCGGCATGATGGTCTCGCCCAAGGCCGCCGAAGCCGCAGGCGACAAATTCGGCCTGAAGCCGGTCTGCGCCGGCCCCTACAAATTCGTCGAGCGGGTCCAGCAGGACCGTATCGTGGTCGAGAAGTTCGCCGACTACTGGAACAAGGATCAGGTCTTCATCGACAAGATCACCTACCTGCCGATCACCGACTCGACCGTGCGACTAGCCAACCTGCGCTCCGGCAGTCTCGACATGATCGAGCGCGTTCTCGCAACCGACATCAAGACGGTGCGCGACAACCCGAAACTCAAACTCGTGACGGCTGTCGAGCTCGGCTACCAGGGCCTCACCATCAACCTGTCAAACGGCCCGAAGGCCGACACGCCGCTGGCCAAGGACGCCCGCGTGCGCCAGGCCTTCGAGTTGTCGATCGACCGCGACGCCCTGAACCAGGTCGTCTTCAATGGCGAGTTCGTCGTCGGCAACCAGTGGATCAACCCGACGAATCCGTACTACCAGCAGGCTTTCCCGGTGCCGAAGCGCGACGTTGCCAAGGCCAGGGCATTGCTGAAGGAAGCGGGTGTCACCGGCCGCATGTCGCTCGACTTCATGGTCCCCAACAACCCGGAAACCCGTCAGGTCGCCGAGGTGCTGCAGTCGATGGTCGCCGAGACCGGTTTCGATCTCAAGATCCGGGTCACCGAGTTCGCGACCTCGCTGAAGCAATCCGAGAGCGGCGACTATCAGCTCTTCCTCATCGGCTGGTCGGGCCGCAGCGACCCGGACGGAAACTCCTACATCTTCCATGTCTGCGGCCAGCCGCAGAACAACTCCGGCTATTGCGACAAGGACGTCGATGCCTGGCACAACGAGGCCCGCATCAAGAGCGATCCCGCCGAGCGCAAGAAGATCTACGAGAAGATCACCGCCAAGTACCTGCCCGAGGGCTCGATCAAGTACCTCTACCATCGCCGCGTCCTGGTCGCGCTCTCCGACAAGGTCGACGGCTACAAGCAGATGCCCGACGGCCTGATCCGCGTCGTCGGCGTCAGGCTGAAGTAAGACCTTGCTGACCTTCCTCTCCCAGCGACTGCTGCAGATCATCCCGACGCTGATCCTGGTGTCGATGCTGATCTTCGGCCTGCAGCAGCTGCTGCCAGGCGACCCGGCGCTGATCATGGCGGGAGAGGAGCGCGACCCGAAGGTGCTCGAGGAGATCCGCGAGCAGTACCGGCTGAACGAGCCCATCCCGATCCAGTACTTCTACTGGATCAAGGGCGTGCTCTCGGGGAACCTCGGCGAGTCGATGCGGCTCAAGAGCTCGGTATCGTCGCTGGTCGCCGAGAAGCTGCCGGTGACCCTGCAGCTCGCCGCCATGGCGCTGATCGTGGCGCTGGGCATCGGCATCCCGGCTGGCATCATCTCGGCGGTGAAGAAGGACACGGCCTGGGACTACGGCGCCAATGTCTTTGCCCTCTGGGGGCTCAGCACGCCCAATTTCTGGCTGGGCATCCTGATGATCTTCCTGTTCTCCGTGACGCTCGGCTGGCTGCCGGCCTCGGGCTATGTCCGGCTGGGCGAGGACTGGCGCGCCAGCCTCGCCACCACCGTGATGCCCGCCTTCGTGCTGGGCAATGCCATCGCCGCCGTCCTGATGCGGCACACGCGCAGCGCCATGCTTCAGGCGATGGGCGCGGACTATGTGCGGACCGCCCGCGCCAAGGGCCTGTATGAAAGGCGCGTCGTCCTGAAGCATGCTTTGCGCAACGCCATGACGCCGGTGATCACGCTGGGTGCCCTCGAGTTCGGCACGCTGCTGTCGGGCGCGGTACTGACCGAGCAGATCTTCACCATTCCCGGCTTCGGCAAGCTGATCGTCGATTCGGTCTTCAACCGCGACTATGCGGTTGTCCAGGGCGTCGTGCTGGTCACGGCCACGACCTACATCGTGCTGAACCTGCTGGCCGATGTGGCGTATGTGCTCGTGAATCCTCGGCTGCGGGGCTGATGCCATGACCGCCGCCGCCGTCTCTCCCCCCGTTCCCGCTTCCGCCCGCGAAGAGAACCCGTGGGCGCGCGCCTGGCGTCGTCTCAAGCGACGCAAGGGCGCCATGTTCGGGTTGGTCGTCGTGGTCCTGTTCATCCTGGTCGCGATCTTGGCGCCGCTGATCTCGCCCTATGACCCGATCGCCACCAGCTTCACCCAGGTTCGCAAGCCACCTTCCTGGGCGCACTGGCTGGGCACCGACGAAGTCGGCCGGGACGTGCTGGCCCGGATCATCTGGGGGGCCCGCGCCTCGCTCAGCGCCGGGCTCGTGTCGGTCGGCATCGCGCTCGGCATCGGCGTGCCGCTCGGCCTTCTCGCGGGCTATGCCGGCGGCTGGATCGACGCCGTTCTGTCGCGCGTCGTCGACGCCATGCTGGCCATCCCCTTCCTGATCCTGGCGATCGCGCTGGCCGCCTTCCTCGGCCCGAGCCTGACCAATGCGATGATCGCCATCGGCGTCACCGCCACGCCGGTCTTCATCCGGCTGACCCGCGGCCAGACCATCGCCGCCAAGGTCGAGGATTACGTCGAGGCGGCGCGCGCCGTCGGCAATCCGCACTGGCGCATCGCGCTGCGCCACGTCCTGCCCAACATCGTGCCGCCGCTTCTGGTGCAGGCCTCGCTCGCCATCGCCGGCGCGATCATCGCCGAGGCGGCCCTCTCGTTCCTCGGACTCGGCCAGCAACCTCCGGCACCGTCGTGGGGCAGCATGCTGAACTCAGCCCAGCGTTTCATCGCCCAGGCGCCGTGGATGGCCTTCTGGCCAGGCTTCGCGATCTTCTTCGCCGTGCTGTCGTTCAACCTGCTGGGCGACGGCCTGCGCGACGCGCTCGATCCGCGGCACAAGTAGCCGCGCGCCGGTGCCGCCCTCGGCGAGCGCATTCCATACGAAGGTATAGCGGGACCAGACGAAGAGGCACTGGCAGACAACCTTCGTAGTCTTGGCCGCCCGCCGTCTTGTCGAGGATGCTGCAGGCGACCGTGACACAGCCCCGGCTTCGCTGATCCGATGACGCTCACCCTCGTCCCGCAGGCTCTTCGCGCTTCTGGTGCACCGCTACTTTTCGGCTTCCGCCTCTGGGCCGCCGTCTCCCTGGCCCTGTTCGTCGCCTTCTGGCTGGAACTCGACAATGCGTCCTGGGCTGGGACCACGGCGGCTCTGGTCTGCCAGCCTCGGCTCGGTGCGTCCATGCGGAACGGCTGGTTCCGCGTGGTTGGTACCGTGGTCGGTGCAGCGGCGATCGTCCTGCTCTCGGCGACGTTCCCGCAGGACCGCGCCGCCTTCCTGATCGGGCTGGCTCTGCTGTGCGGCGGATCGGCTTTCGTCGCCGCCCAGCTCGGCAACGCTTCGGCACTCTCGGCCGCCCTTGTTGGCGCGACGGCCGCCATCGTGGCGGGAGCCGAGCTTGGGGCCGTCGGAGGAACGAACAGTCAGGCCTTCACCCTGGCGGTCACCAGAGCCACGGAAATCTGCATCGGCGTCATCGCCGCCGGCATCGTGCTCGCGACCACCCATATTGGTGATGCACCGCGTCGTCTGCAGGAGCAGATCCACGGTATCGCTCTCGAGATCCGGTCGCACATATCGGACATACTGGCCGCAGGAGGCGCGCAACCCGATTCTCGGGCGATCCGGCGCAACCTGGCGCGCCGCGTCATCGGACTTTACGCGCAAATCGATGAGGCGGTCGGCGAATCGTGGCTCATCCGCTACAACGCACCATTGGTGCAGGGAGCCTTGGAGGGTCTGCTCCAGGCACTCATCTCCTGGCGCATCGCCTCCATCCGCCTCTCCGCCCTTCCGGGCGATCGCGCCGATCGCGAGTCCCGGCGAATTCTACAGTTGGCGCCGATGTTCGAAATCGCGGAGGCCCCGACCCGACCGGCGATCGGCACAGTCATTGACCCTGCGCGGGGCACACGTGCCGCGACCGTGCGGGCCTTGATCCGTGCTCCCGCCGAGACCGGCTCGTTCAGACTGCTCACGGACGAGACCGCCAGGATCATCGCAGGCTTCGGCCGGGCGCTCGATGGCCTCGCCCTGCTGCAGGACGGCCGGACACCGCGCACCATCGTCCGCGCGCGCCCGTCCCCTTCCGTGGACATGCTGCCGGGATTGGTCGCCGCGGTCCGGGCTTTCTGCGTCGTGTTGATCGCGGCACTCCTCTGGATCGCCACCGCATGGCCAAACGGATCCACGGCCATGGTGTGGGCTGCGCTGGCTACCGTCATCTTTGCGGCAAGCGGCGACGAAGGCTTCGCGCGCGTATCCGGCTGGGCGCTGGGAACGGCGATGGCCGCGGTGTTTGCGGCCATCACGGCGTTCGCGCTGTTGCCGAACGTCCACAGCTTCGTCGGACTCAGCCTGGTGCTCGGCCTGTATCTGGTTCCAATGGGTGCGCTCAGCTACCTGCCGCTGAAGCCGGCCATGTTCGGCGCGATGGCCACGCTCTTCGTGCCACTGCTGAATCCGGAAAACCAGATGTCCTACGATACGCTGCAGTTCTACAACGCCGCGATGGCGGTCGTGGTCGGCTGCTGCATCGGCGCAACTTCGTACCTGATCCTGCCTCCTGTTTCGCCGCCCGTCAGAACCCGGCGACTCCTCCGGCAAGCGCTTCGCGATTTTCGTTCATTGTGCCGCACCCGGGTGAACCCCTCTCCTCGCGACTGGGAGACACTGATGTACGGCAGGGTTGCCGCCATCCCCGACTCGGCAACACCGCAACAGCGGTCGGAAATCCTCGCCGCCTACTCCCTCGGTCTCGCCCTTATCCGACTGCGTCGTGCTTGTCCGCCGGCGGGATTGAAGTTGCAATTGAACGCCGTCCTTTCTCCGCTGACGCGCGGCGACATCGCCGGTGCACGCGATCGCCTTGCGCAGCTCGAAAGCGCTCTTCGCGATCTGCGCTCAGCACGGCAACAGGCGTCCACCACCCGTATTCGCGGACTGCTGCAGCTGATCGACGACGGTCTCGCACAGCATGCGGCGTATTTTTCCGGAGGATTGCTGGAATGACTTTCTCTGAAGTGAACATCTTCGGAGTCTATGTGGCACCCATTTCGGTGATGATCCTCGCGGCCTGGCTCGTGACGCTTCTGCTGCGCTGGTTGCTCATGCGGAGCGGCCTCGTGCGCCATATCTGGCATCCTTCCTTGTTCGCCTTCTCCCTCTTTCTCATCGTCCTCTCGCTCATGGTCTTGAGCGCTCCTTTGGTACGGGTGGCATGATGCCGACGCTAGTGACGCAGCTCCTTCGAATTGCCTTTACCCTCGTCGCAGTGACGGCCGCGGTCGCGTTGTCCTGGACGATGTGGCAGGAATACATGGGTACGCCCTGGACGCGCGATGGCATCGTCCGCAGCTATGTCGTCACGATGGCCCCACAGGTCCCGGGGCAGATCGTCGATGTCGGGGCGCGGGACAATCAGTTCGTGCACAAGGGCGACGTGCTCGTGACCATCGATCCGACCAACTACCGGATCGCCGTCGAACTGGCGGAGGCCGCCGTGAAGCAGGCGGAGGTGAACGCCCAGAATGCAAACATCCAGTCCGATCGGCGCGCGAGGTTGAGCGCCGAGGCCGTTTCAAAAGAGGAGCAGCAGAACTTCGCGACCCGCGCTCTGGCGAACCAGGCGCAGTATCAGCAGGCCATCGCCAGCCTTCATCAGGCGAAGGTGAATCTCGAGCGCACGCAGATCCGGTCGCCTGTTGATGGTTGGGTGACTAATCTGCTCATCCAGCTCGGTGACTATGCCAACACTGGGATTAACGTCGTATCGATCGTCGATGCGAATTCGTTCTGGGTCGACGCCTATTTCGAGGAGCCGCAGCTTGCCCGCATCCGGGAGGGCGCACCGGTTCGCATGAAGTTGATGGGCCATGACGAACTCATGCTCGGCCAGGTCGAGAGCATCGCACGAGGGATCAATGTCCCGAACGCACGGCCCGATCAACTCGGCCTTGCCATCGTCAACCCGATCTTCACCTGGGTTCGCCTCGCCCAGCGGGTACCGGTCCGTATTCGCCTATTGAAGGTACCGGCCGGTGCCCGGCTCGTTGCCGGGCTCACCGTCACGGTGGAAGTCGGAGAGACGCCACCGGACCGCGACCGGCGTTACGTGCTCCCCGGCGCCCCGTAACCGCCTAGTTGGGCAACGAGGTGTCGGCCAGCGTGAAGGCCGGCACACCGCTGGTGAGAATCATCACGCGCTCCTCGACCAGAAGCTGGGACACGGCGAGGAAGTGCACGAGTTCGTCGTCGCCCAGACGCTCGGCCTCCTCGATCATCTCGCGCACACCATGCCACACCCGAAACAAGGCCGCCGCCCGCTTCTTGTCGGAAAGCGGCGCACGACCGCGCCGCCGCCGAATGTTCGGTTCGACGACAATCTCGAAGACATTCGTCATGATCCCCCACCCGCCGGTTCGCGCCCGGAAAGCGTCTCCCACTCCCGGCCCACCGCCGGTTACCCCAGCCTACCGCAAATGCAGCGCCAAGCGAGGGCAATCCGGCGGGAGTTTCGCCCGACTTTCGCGGAGGGGGCCTCCGCTTCAGGCGCGATCGCCGACAGGCAGGCCCGACGAATCGATCTGCGGCTCCTTGCGCAGGGTCACCGACTCGGGTGCTTCGGTCTCAGGCAAGGGCTTGCTCGGGTCGACCGGCCTGACCATCGCCACGACGCGCTTGGGCCCCTTGCCGGTATCCTCGGCATCGAGACGGCGCCAACCGTGCCTTTCCCAGTACTTGATGTCCTGCGGCAGGGCCTGCGTGTAGAGCATCCTGGAGCCGCGGCTCTCCGCGATCCTGGCGCAGCGGTCGATCAGGAGCTGGCCGATGTCGTTGCCGCGGAACCGCTTCATCACCGCCAGCCGCTCCGGCATGGCGAAGGATTGGAACCAGCGCAGCCGAACCGTGCCCACCGGCTCATCCCCGAGGTAAGCGATGACGTGAGTGGCGCCGAAATCGTGGCCGTCGAACTCCTCCGAGTACGGCACGTCCTGCTCGCCGATGAAGCAGGCGGCGCGAATCGCGAAGGCCTGAAGGGAGTCTTCCATCTTCATGGCCAACTTTATGGTGACGGCCTGGCCGCCGATCGAACGTGTGTTATCGCTCATTTGCCCCACTCCCCCTTAGCTCGCGCGCCGCTCGGTCCAGCCCGCATGCGGACAGGACGCTCCCCGTTCCATCGACTCTTCCAGGATGCCCGGCACGTCCAGCCTGTCCTCCGGACGGTTCAGCACCATCGGGTCGGTCAGCACGGTCGGGGCGTCGGGGCCAACCTCGAGATCGCAGGCGAACGCGCCATACTCATGATCGGAGAAGTGGAAGACCTTGTCGTCGACCTTGCGGAAGCCGTCCTTCTCGAAGATCGGCCACAGCCGCTTCTGGCCGTGCAGGTAGGCCTTGGGGTAGCCCTTCTTGCGGCAGAATTCCTTGGCCCATCGCACGAACGGCAGGAAGAGGCCGTACGACCGATAGCGCTTCAGGATGATGGCGCGTTCCAGCTTGGCGAAGCCCGCGAACCAGCGCACGCGGATGGACGCGGCCGGTTCTCCATCGACGTACAGGATCAGGTGGCTGGCGGTGTAATCGTTACCGTCATACTCCTCCCAGTATGGGCACTCCTGCTCGCCCATGAAAACGGCAGCGCGCAGCATGAAGCACTGCATCATCTCATCCGACGTCGATGCGAGCTTGATCGTGATCTCGGGCCGGTTGCTCGGACCCGCGGTCTCCTGTTCAGTCATTTCAGTCCCCTTCAGTCAAAACGCCGTTGTCATTCCGAAACTGCCGTCCTCCGGCTGAAACGATCGGAAAATCCTGTGAAATCTGCGCAAGGACATCGGTGACCACCGGCGGCGTCATGCCCTTGGCGCCGCGCCGGATGGCGGTGGCGGAGATCTTGTCGCGGCGCAGGATGCACCAGGGATAGATCCAGCCACACTCGTCGCAGATCTGGCGGACCAGCATCCCGCCGAAATCCGTGCCGTGGAGCGTGTGGAGCCGTACGCCAGGGTGGCGCCGCTTGATCTCGGCGATCACGCCCTGGAAGCCCTTGGCGTAGTAGATCTCGGGATAGACGACGACCTCGGCCTTCCCGGACATGCCCGCCTCGGCGAGCGCCAATTCGATCAGCACCACACGCGTTTCCGGCGGCAGGAATACGTTCCCCGTGGGGAAATAGTCGACGTTGGAATCGGCCTTGTCGGTCTTCTCGTAGACCTGGAAGCCATCCTTCAGGTGGCCGACGCGAAGCTCGCCCTTGCGGAACGCATCGACGTGCAGCTTGGGAACCAGCACGGGGTGGATGACGACCCTGTCCAGCCCACGCTCCTCGATCGCCGCCTGGATGATCGCGAGATGTGTGTTGTGAAACGGATTGAACGTGCCGAAATACAGCCCGATCCCGCCCTTGGGCGCCGCGACGGACCGCAGGTCCGACAACAGGCCGACCGCGAACAACGTGCCCCCCAGGCCGAAGCCCAGCAGGAGGAAGCCCTCGCGGGCGCCCGGAACACCCGCTGTACCCAGGGCCGCCAGGGTGACGTTGACCAGGAGTCCGACCAACGTGTTGCGGTTGGCGTCGCCCACGCCCCGCGCGACGAGGAAGCCGCCGAAATACTGCGTTCCCTGGGACGCCAGGGTCGTGACGAGCGCGGCGCCGCCTATACCGCCGACGGACGCCATTCCAAGATGATTGAGCGCACCCCCCCATAACATCAGCCCGAACATCACCAGGTTGAACGCCAACTGCGGAATGAACCGCCCAAGCCGGCCGGCGGTGACGAAGCCAAACTGGTTGTTCGCCCATAGTTCGGCCCTGTTACTGAGCTTGGCGTAGCTTGGCAGGAATACCCCAACGAAGATTGACACGCCGATCAGGACGGGGTTAGCCCAACTGGTGTGCGCATACGCATAGCTCACGTACGTTAAAAGTCCGCCAAAAGCCGCCATGTGGGTCGACGGACTGCGCAAATAACGGGTGATTTTGCCGGCGCGAGTGCCCGTCAGCGTTGATTTTCCGGCAGAACCAATGGCGGCCACGAGGATCACTCCTGTCTCGATACGAGCGTCGATTCCGATACATACAACCGATAAATCGGCCCGCGAATACGCGAACTGGCGGCGTCGAAGGGTCCGGGACGGCCGGATAGGCGGCCTAAGGCCCCAAGATCAAGACAGAAAACGACATTTCATCGATAATGGTGTACGGTCGCCGCCGACGCACCGCTCAGATATGCGTCAACGCAACTCTTATCGCATCGATTGTCACCATGGTCACGATCCCCCCCCGCAAGAACAAGGTGCCGAACATTCTCGGCGACTGGGACGACGTGCGTTTCTTTCTCGCGGTTGCAAAAACCGGAAGCTTCAGCGCCGCGGCCACCCAGTTGAACACCAAGCAGACGACCGTCGGCCGCCGCATCCAGGCGCTGGAGCGCCGGCTGGGCGCCAAGCTGTTCGACCGTCACCGGCATGGCATGGAGGTGACACCAGCCGCCCGCGGCGTGCTCGCGCAGGCCGAATCGATGATGTCGAACGCCACGGCCATCGAAAGGCACCTGGCAGGCCTCGATCGCGAGATGGCGGGGATCGTTCGCATCGCCGCGACCGAAGGCATCGCCGCACACTGGCTCGTTCCGCGGCTCGGCGTGCTGCGCCGAACGCACCCCGACATCATCGTTCAGGTGATCGCCGGCGACCAGGTGCTGGACCTCGCCACCCGCCAGGCCGACCTCGCCATACGGTTCTTCCGCCCGACGTCCAACCAGCTGGTCGCCGCACGGGTCGGCCAGGTCAACATGTCGATCTTCGCTGCGCCTTCCTACATCGAACAGTACGGTCTGCCGCAGAAGCTCGAGGACATGCGGGACCACCACGTCGTCGACCACACGACGCTGCATAGCCTGCCGGCGATGAAGCCGTGGAGCGAGGTGGTCGAACGAAGCACCTCGGTGGTCCTGCGCACCAACTCTTCCTACGCAGCCATGGAAGCGGTGCAGACTGGCTACGGCATTTCGGTGTTTCCCGACTATATCGCCAAGTCTTCGAACCTGGTCGCCGCCCCGATCGATCTCAAGATCGTCCGCGATATCTGGCTGGTCAGCCACGAGGAGACCAACAAGGGTGCGCGCATCCGCACCGTGATCGACTATGTGCGCGACCAATTCCGACAGGACGAGCGCGAGTGGTTCTCCACCACGCCGCGCAGCCGGTCGATGGCGGCCGCCTAGAGGGCGGCCTTCAGCCTGTTGCAGATCGCTGCGATCTCGGTCTTGTCGCCCGGCTTATAGGTCCAGTTCAGTTTGACCTGGTCGCCCGGGTACCGCGGCAGGATGTGCACATGGAGGTGCGGCACGCTCTGCCCGGCGCCTACGCCATTGGACTGCAGAAGATTCACCCCGCTCGGCTCGAGCGTCGTCATCGCCGCCTTCGCGACGCGCTGCGCCGTCCTGGCGACCGCGGCCAGGACATCGGGCGGAATGACGTCGATGGTCGGCCAGTGCCCCTTGGCGACGGCCAGCGCATGGCCGGGATTGACCGGGTTGATGTCCATGAAGGCGATCGTCGCCTCGTCCTCGAGCAGCTTGAAGCACGGCAGTTGTCCCGCCACGATCTTGCAGAAGATGCAGCTTTCGTCGATCGGCAGGCTCATTACGGTCTCTCCAGTGCACGGCCCAGCTCACGCAGCCGCTGGAAGGGTTGCATGCCGGGCGACAGCGCCAGATCAAGGCCCAGCCGGTCGAGCCTGGCAAGCCCGTCCCGGCCGAACCGGTCGCGCAGCGACTGGGCGATCCAGCCTTCGCTCTGATGGTGACGCGCCACCGCGAGCCGCCCCTCCGCCGCCAGGAATTCCCGGTGCGCCTCCAGCGCTTCCATCAGTTGATCCACCCCCGCGCCGCTGCGCGCGGACGCGGCCAGCACCTTCACCGGCCAGTCGCCGCCGCCCGCGGTGGCGAGAGACAATGCGCCTGCCACGTCTGCCCGCGCGCGTTCCGCCGGCGCACCCATGTCCGCCTTGGTGACAGCGACCAAGTGGGGAATTTCGACGATGCCCGCCTTCATGAACTGCAGCGAATCGCCCGATCCGGGCTGAACGCAGAACAGGACCGTGTCGGCCACCCCGGCGACGTCGGTTTCCGACTGGCCCACCCCAACCGTCTCGATCAGCACCCGATCGAACAGCGCCCTCATGACGACCATGGCCGCAACCGTCTGGTCCGCCAGCCCGCCCAGACGGTCTCGGGCCGCCATCGAGCGCACGAAGCTGCCTTCATCGGACCCATCATGGGCGATACGGACCCGGTCGCCGAGCAAGGCTCCGCCACTCGTGCGTGACGATGGGTCGACCGCAATCACGCCGACGGTCCGGCCTGCCCGCCGCCAGGCCGCGACCATCGCGGCGCACAGGGAGGATTTCCCGACGCCCGGCGGACCGGTCACTCCCACGACATGAGCGAGCGGCTCGCGCCACGCGGCGTCGAGGAGCGACTGCGAGGTCTCGCTTTCGGGATCACGCTCCAGGCCGGCAAGGGCGGACGCCAGCGCCCGCTTGCCCTCCGCGCGGAGCGCCGCCAGCGTCATTCCGTCTTGAGCGGGCCGCCCAGCGCCGCCTGCGCCGCCGCCAGCCGCGCGATCGGCACGCGATAGGGGGAGCACGATACGTAATCGAGGCCGGCCTTGTGGCAGAAGAACACCGAGGCGGGATCGCCGCCATGCTCGCCGCAGATGCCGAGCTTCAGGCTGTTGCGGACCTTGCGGCCACGCTCGGTCGCGATCTCGATCAGTTCACCCACGCCCTCGGTGTCGAGCGAGGCGAACGGGTCGTGCTCGAAGATCCCGCGCTGCTGGTACTTCTCCAGGAACGAGGCCGAGTCGTCGCGGCTGAGGCCGAAGGTCGTCTGCGTCAGGTCGTTGGTGCCGAAGGAGAAGAACTCCGCGGCCTCCGCGATGTCGCCGGCGCGCAGTGCCGCGCGAGGCAGTTCGATCATGGTGCCGACGAGATACTCCAGCTTCTGCCCCGACGAGCTGCTCACTTCGTCGGCAACCTGGTCGATCACAGCCTTCATCAGGTCGAGTTCCTTCTTGGTCGCGACCAGCGGGATCATGATCTCCGGGATGACGGTCTTCCCGGCCTTCTTCTGCACTTCAGCGACGGCCTCGAAGATGGCGCGGGCCTGCATCTCGTAGATTTCCGGATAGGAGATGCCGAGACGCACGCCGCGATGGCCGAGCATGGGATTGAACTCATGCAGCTTGTTGGCCCGCTCCTCGACTTCCTTGGCGTCGACCCCGAGGTCCCTGGCGACGACCGCCATCTCGTCCGCCGTCTTGGGCAGGAACTCGTGCAGCGGCGGATCGAGCAGGCGGATGGTGACAGGAAGCCCCGCCATGATCTCGAACAGTTCGACGAAGTCCTGGCGCTGCATCGGCTGGATCTTGGCCAGAGCCGCGCGCCGGCTCTTCTCGTCGTCAGCCAGGATCATCTCGCGCACCGCCACGATCCGGTCGCCCTCGAAGAACATGTGCTCGGTGCGGCAGAGGCCAATGCCCTCGGCGCCGAACTTGCGGGCCTGCGCGGCATCGGTCGGGGTCTCCGCGTTGGTGCGGATGCCGAGCTTGCGGAACTCGTCGGCCCACTCCATGAGCTGGGCGAAGTCGCCGCTGAGCTCGGGCTGCACGGTCGGAACGACGCCCAGCATGATCTCGCCCGAGGCGCCATCGAGCGTGATGGTCTCACCGGTCTTCACCACGGTGCCGCGCACGCTGAGCGTCCCGGCCTTGGCGTCGATGCGCACGTCACCGGCGCCCGCGACGCAGGGCTTGCCCATGCCGCGCGCGACCACGGCAGCGTGGCTGGTCATGCCGCCGGTCGAGGTCAGGATGCCTTCCGCGGCGTGCATGCCGTGGATGTCCTCGGGGCTGGTCTCGCGGCGCACCAGGATCACCTTCTCGCCGGCACGCGCCTGCTTCTCGGCATCGTCGGCCGTGAACACGACCTTTCCGGACGCCGCGCCCGGCGAGGCCGGCAGACCCTTCGAGATCACCTTGCGGGCGGCCTTGGGGTCGAGCGTCGGATGCAGGAGCTGGTCGAGCGATGCCGGCACGATGCGCGCCACGGCCTCACGCTTGTCGATCAGACCCTCGTGCACCATGTCGACGGCAATCTTGAGCGCGGCCTTCGCGGTGCGCTTCCCGTTGCGCGTCTGCAGCATGTAGAGCTTGCCGCGCTGGACGGTGAACTCGATGTCCTGCATGTCGCTGTAGTGCTTCTCGAGCCGCTGGCGCACGTTGTCGAGCTGCTTGAAAACCTCCGGCATGACCTCTTCCATGGCCGGTGCGTCGGACTTCTGGGCAAGCTTGCCCTGCACGGTGAGGTGCTGCGGCGTGCGAATGCCCGCGACCACGTCCTCGCCCTGCGCGTTCACGAGATACTCACCGTAGAACAGGTTGGCACCGGTGGAGGGATCGCGTGTGAAGGCAACGCCGGTGGCGCAGTCCTCGCCCATGTTTCCGAACACCATGGCCTGGACGTTCACAGCCGTGCCCCAACTCTCGGGGATCGAATGCAGGCGACGGTAGGTGATCGCGCGCTGGTTCATCCAGGATTCGAACACCGCGCCGACGGCGCCCCAGAGCTGCTCGCGCGGCTCCTGGGGGAAAGGCTTGCCGGTGCGCTTCTCGACCAGCTTCTTGTATTCGGCCACGACCGCGCGCCAGTCATCGGCCTTGAGGTCGGTGTCCATGGAAACGCCGAGATCCTCCTTCTTGATCTCCAGCGCCTCCTCGAAATAGTGGTGGCCGACGTCGAGCACGACGTTGGAATACATCTGGATGAAACGTCGATAGCTGTCCCAGGCGAAACGCTCGTCGCCCGACGACTTGGCGAGACCCAGCACCGTCTTGTCGTTGAGGCCGAGGTTCAGCACCGTGTCCATCATGCCGGGCATCGAGGCCCGTGCACCGGATCGGACCGAGACCAGAAGCGGGTTGGCGGCATCGCCGAACTGCGTGCCGACGACCTGCTCGACCTCGGCCAGCGCCTTCTCGACCTCGTCCCTGAGTTCCGGCGGATAGGTCTTCTTGTTGTCGTAGAAGTAGGTACAGACCTCGGTGGTGATGGTGAAGCCCGGCGGTACCGGCAGGCCGAGGCTCGACATCTCGGCCAGGTTGGCGCCCTTGCCGCCCAGAAGATTGCGCATGTCGGCGCGGCCCTCGGCCTTGCCGTCCCCGAAACTGTAGACCCACTTGGCCATTTTTAGCCCTCGATCTTCGAAAAGTCGGCCACCGCATCCATGGTGGCACGAATCTGGTTGAGCAGCTTCAGCCTGTTGAGGCGAACCTCCGGCCTGTCCGTCACGTTGACCGTGACCTTGTCGAACAGGGCATCGATCGGCCCGCGCAGGCCGGCGAACCCAGCCATTGCGCCCGCGAAATCCTCGGCGGCGAGTGCCGACTTCACGGCGCGCGCGACCTGATCCAAGGCGGAAGCAACGGCTTTCTCCTCCGCTTGTTCCAGCAGGGCCCCATCGGGCGCACCGGCGATCTTCGCCGCGAGACCCTTGTCCTTCTTCTCCTCGGCGCGAACGATGTTGGCCGCGCGGCCGTAGGCGGTGAGCAGGTTGCGGCCGGCGTCGGTGCCCAGGAAGGCCTGCAGCGCCTCGACCCGGGCGAGCAGCCGGACGAGATCGTCCTCGCCGCCCAGCGAAACGACGGCGTCGACGACGTCGTGGCGCACGCCCTTCTCGCGCATCTGCACCTTGAGGCGCTCGGCGAAGAAGGCCAGCAGGTCGTCGGCCTTGAGGAACGGCTTGAGCGGCAGACGCAGCTTGTTCTCGACCACGATCCTGATGACGCCGAGCGCCGCGCGCCGCAGAGCAAAGGGATCCCGCGAGCCCGTGGGCTTCTCGCCGATAGACCAGAACGAGGTCAGCGCGTCGAGCTTGTCGGCCAGCGCGACGGCGATCGACACCGGCGCCGTCGGACAGCGATCATTGGGACCGGCCGGCGTGTAGTGATCGCCGATCGCGTCAGCGACGGAAGCCGGCAGCTTCTCGCCCAGCGCATAGTAGCGCCCCATGACGCCCTGCAACTCCGGGAACTCGCCCACCATGCCGGTGACCAGGTCGGCTTTGCAGAGGCGCGCCGCCTGCTCGACCGCCGCCACGTCGGCACCCGGAACGGACCTGGCGATCTCGCCAGCCAGGGCCACGATGCGCTCGACCCGCTCGGCCTGGGTGCCGAGCTTGGCATGGAACACGATCTGCTTCAGCGACGGCAGCCGGCTTTCCAGCGTCGTCTTGCGGTCCTGGTCCCAGAAGAACTTCGCATCGCTCAGGCGGGCGCGAAGCACGCGCTCATTGCCCTCGACGATCACCTTGCCGCCGTCGCGGGCGACGTTGTTGGCGACCACGACGAAGCGGTTGGCGAGGCTGCCGTCGGCCTTGGTCGTGGTGAAGTGGCGCAGATGCACCTTCATCGACACGATCAGCACTTCCGCCGGGACGTCCATGAACTGCGCGTCGATCGTGCCGAGCAGCGGCACCGGCCATTCGACCAAGCCGGTCACCTCGTCGAGCAGGCCGTCATCGTCACGCAGCTTGACCCCGGCCTGGCTGCAGAGCCGCTGCGCGCCGTCGAGGATAAGCTTTCGGCGCTCGGCCGGATCGAGGATCACGTGAGCGGCCCGCAGCTTCGCCTCGTACTCGCCGAAGTTCGAGACGGCGAACTCGCCCTGACTGAGGAACCGATGGCCGCGCGTCCTGTCGCCGAACGCGATCGGCGCCATGGCGCCACCGGGCGAAACTTCACCCGTCAGTACCTTGCCGTCGAACAGCGCGATGATGGATTGCAGCGGCCGCACCCACTGCATCGTGCCGCTGCCCCACTTCATCGACTTGGGCCACGGCAAGGCCTTCAGCGCGGCGTCGATCACCTGCGGCAGCGCCTCGGCGGTCGGCCCGCCCTTCTTCGTGACGACGGCGAACCAGAATTCGCCCTTGCCCGTGTCGCGCTTCTCGGCCTGATCGAGCGAGGCGAGGCCCGCGCCCTTCAGGAATCCCTGGACGGCCTGGTCGGGCGCGCCGACGCGGGGACCGCGCTTTTCCTCGCTGACATCGTCGCGGACGGCCGGGATGCCATCGACGACCAGGGCGAGTCGCCGCGGCGTCACGAAGGCGCGCGCCGCCTCGAAGCCGATGCCGGCGCCCTTGAGCCCGTCGCACACCAGACGCTTCAGGTCCTCGGCCGCGCGCGCCTGCATGCGCGCCGGAATCTCTTCAGACAGTAGTTCGAGAAGCAGCTCGGCCATCACGCCGCTGCCTTCTGCGTCGCCAGCCACGTCTCGCAGCAGGCCTTGGCGAGATTGCGGACCCGCAGGATGTAGCTCTGTCGCTCGGTGACGCTGATCACGCCACGGGCATCGAGCAGATTGAACGAGTGGCTGGCCTTGATGCACTGCTCGTAAGCCGGCAGCGGCAGCTTCTTCTCGACCAGCCGGCCGCATTCCTTCTCGGCGTCAGCAAAATGGCGGAACAGCATCTCGGTGTCGGCATGCTCGAAATTGTAGGCCGACTGCTCCCGCTCGTTCTGCAGGAACACGTCGCCATAGGTCAGCGGCACTTCCGAGTCCGCCCGATTGTAGGGCAGTTCGTAGACCGTCTTCTTGTCGAACAGGTACATGGCCAGACGTTCGAGGCCGTAGGTGATCTCGCCGGCGACCAGGTCGACCTCGATGCCCCCCACCTGCTGGAAGTAGGTGAACTGGGTGATCTCCATGCCGTCGCACCAGACTTCCCAGCCCAGACCCCAGGCACCCAGGGTCGGGCTCTCCCAGTCGTCCTCGACGAAGCGGATGTCGTGCAGGGTGGTGTCGATGCCGATGGCCCGCAGCGAGCCGAGATAGCGCTCGAGGATATCGGGCGGCGACGGCTTCAGGATGGCCTGGAACTGGTAGTAGTGCTGCAGACGGTTCGGGTTGTTGCCGTAGCGTCCGTCAGTCGGACGACGCGACGGCTGCACATAGGCCGCGTACCACGGCTTCGGCCCGAGCGCGCGCAGGGTCGTCGCGGTATGAAAGGTACCGGCGCCCATCTCCATGTCGAACGGCTGGAGAATCAGGCAGCCCTGCGCCGCCCAGTAGTCCTGCAGGGTCAGAATGAGTTCCTGAAAGCACGTCGGTTTCCCGCGTGCTGCTGAGGGGTTCGACACCGGTATTCCCCGAAGCTCCAAAGGCCTTTTATTTCCGCAACTTATGGCCGTTTTTGCGGTGCGGCAAAATAGGTTCCACCCCCCAGCCGGTCAAGGCTGGCGGCCCGCTGCGGCCTTATGGCCGTGGACGACCGCACTGGCCGCACTTTTCAGCAGTGGTCGGAATGTAGGCACCGCAACCGGCGCACTGGACCGTATCCTCGATCACCACAGGCTTGCGCAGCGGCGCCGGCGGCGCCTCGGGAGAGACCGGAGCCGGCGGAGGCGGTGGCGGACGCTGCGGCAGATCGTTGCCGGTGAAACGGTCGAAAAGACCCTTCCAGTGCCGGAAACTCCTGTAAATGCCGTACAGGGCCAGGCTGAACAGCGCAATTTTGAGCAGGAAACCCATGCGGCCTTTTGCGGTTCCTGCAGAACCCGGTCAAGCGGGCTATAGGTAGGCGATGAGTGTGACGGAGGATCGGCCGCTCGACCTGTTCGTGGTCGGCGGCGGCATCAATGGGGCGGGCATCGCCTGCGACGCGGCGGGTCGGGCGCTGACGGTCGGTCTCTGCGAAATGAACGATTTCGCCAGCGCGACCTCCTCGAAGGCGACCAAGCTCATCCACGGCGGCCTGCGATATCTCGAAACCTACGAGTTCCGCCTGGTCCGCGAGGCGCTGCAGGAGCGCGAGGTGCTGCTGGCCAAGGCGCCGCACCTCTCCTGGCCGCTGCGCTTCGTGCTGCCCTACGAGCCGCACCTGCGGCCGCGCTGGATGCTGCGGCTCGGCCTCTGGCTCTACGACCATCTCGACTGGCACATGACCCTGCCCAAGTCGATCCAGGTCGACCTGCCCCGGTCGAAATTTGGGGCCGGCCTCAAGCCCAGCTTCGAGAAGGGCTTCGTCTATTCCGACGCCTGGGTGGACGATGCCCGCCTGGTGATCTGCAATCTCAAATCGGCCCGCGAAATGGGGGCCGCGATCTACGCCCGCCATCGGTGCGTCTCGGCCCGCCGCAGCGATGACGGAAAGCTCTGGCAAATCGAGCTCCAAGGGCCGGCCGGTGCGCCCGTCCACCTGAGGGCACGGGCCCTCGTGAATGCCGCCGGCCCCTGGGTGAAGCACTTCCTCGACGAGCAGACAGAGATCAAGACGCCCAAGCGCGTGCGCCTCGTGAAGGGCAGCCACATCGTGGTGCCCAAGCTCTACGACGGCGACCACGCCTTCATCCTGCAGAACAGCGACAACCGCATCGTCTTCGTCATTCCCTACGAGCGTGAGTTCTCGCTGATCGGCACCACCGACATCGCGGTCGAGGAAGGCGAGCATCCGGTCTGCTCGCCCGAGGAGACGGCCTATCTCTGCGACCTCGCCAGCCGCTACATGGCGAGGCCCGTCCGGCCTGAGGACGTGGTCTGGACATATTCCGGCGTGCGCCCGCTGTTCGACGACGGCGACGACAATCCCTCGAAGGTGACGCGCGACTACCATCTTGAAGTCGACGGCTCGCCGCAGGGCAAGGCGCCCATCCTCTCTGTGTTCGGCGGAAAGATCACGACCTACCGCCGGCTGGCCGAGCACGCGCTGCGCGACCTCGAGCCCTACTTCCCGCGCATGGGCGGGCCCTGGACCGACGGCCGCGCCGTCCATGACGGCGAACTGGCCGATGCTCCCACGTTCGAGGAGGCCTTCGACCGGTTCGTTGACGGCGCCGCCGCCATCAATCCCGGCCTGCCGAAGGACCTTGTTCGCATCCTCGCCCGGCGCCATGGCTCCGGCCTCGACGACCTGCTGGAGAACGTGAAGTCCGTCGCCGATCTCGGCCGCCATTTCGGCGGCTCGCTGTACGAGGTCGAGGTGCGCCATCTGGTGCGCGACGAGTGGGCCGTCGATGCCGAGGACGTGCTGTGGCGGCGCACCAAGGAAGGGCTGCACATGACGGCCGAGCAACGCGAAGCATTCGCGCGCTGGCTGGCCGAACAGCGACTGAACTTTACATAACTTAACCTCCGCGCCGGGCACGCGCGGCGATCTCGATCCGTACCCCGGGGAGCACTCTCTCCATGACGAGGTTTCCCATGTCGATCCGTTCTCTGGTCCTGCCCACCGCTCTCGTCCTGGCGGCGGGCCTTGCCTTCACCACCCCTGCTTCGGCCTCCGACCTCTTCGGCGGCGACCGCGCGGTCGAACTCGCACAAGCCACCCCTTCGACACCTGCACCGGCGCAGGCGGCCCCCCGCGGCGAACGCGCCCGCGGGGCCGAAAAGGCTGAACGGAGCTTCTCACCCAGGTCTATGTGCCTCGACATGGCGGCCCGCCGCATTGGCGACCGCGCCTACCTGAAGGCCCGTCTCGACCTCAAGCCCGAGCAGATGACCGCGTGGAACGCGTTCGAGAAGGCGGCCGACGAGGCCAGCGCCAAGTCGATGGCCCGCTGCCAGACCCTGCCGACCGAGATGAAGGAACGTCCCGGCTATCTCGATCGGCTGGTGATGGAAGAGGATGCGATGAAAGCCCGCATCGCCACCATTGAGGCCGTGAAGCCGTCGCTCACCGCGCTGGTCGCCGTCCTGACGCCCGAGCAGAAGACCCTGCTCGATCGTCCGCGCGCCGGCTTCGGCCACCAGGGGCCCATGCACATGGGCATGGGCGGCCACGGCCCGCGGTAGGCGCCTACCAGTCGCTGTGGCGGACGATCTTCATCAGCTCGTCCGCCATGGTGAGGGCGGTGAGGACGCCCGTCTTGGGATTGTCCGGCATCGCCCGACCCAGCCGCTCGAGCTTCAGCTCGCCTGAATCGGCGACGACCTCCAGCTTGCTGGCATTGGTCCCGGGCGGCAGAGTCGGATCGGCCACCAGCTCGATTTCCGTCCGGTCGAGACCGGCACCGCAAAGCGCCACCGTCACCGCCAGATTGGCATTCTTCGGGTAGAGCCGGCCGGCATCGGCGGGCGAGCCCCGGAAGATCACGGTCGGCTCCTTGATCGATGGCAGGTCGAACTCGGTCTCGGCCGGCGTGCCGGTCCAGGCATGCGGCGGCTTGATCGAGATGTATTTCACCTTCTCCAGCTTGCCGAGCCGCATGGCGAGCAACCCGTCCAGACCGGCAATCGCACCGGCCGGCAGCCGCAGGCGCGCGCCGCCCTTCTCCGCTGCCTTGACGTGCTTCTTCCACAGCGCCGGGTCGCCATAGGCGCCGGTGGCGATCACCATGAAGTCGATCCCCTTCTTGAGGATCGTTTCGCCCCAGTCGCGCACCGCCTGCTGGCTGGCCGCCTCGACCACGATGTCGGGCTTGAGCTTCAGCAGCGCTTTCAGCTCGTCGACTACCGCGACCTTCTTGCCGAGCTTCTTCTGGGTGGCCGCGACCCTGCCCTTGCGCACCAGAACGCCCACGATGTCGATCGGCGGCTTCTTCTCGCGAAACACGTCGAACAGCATCTGGCTGATGGCGCCGTAGCCGATCAGTGCGATTTTCAGCCGCTTTTCCTTCGCCATCTATCCCCCCGGACCCGAATTGCGAGGGCGACTATAGCGGTCAGGCTCGGCCCTTGCGACCCATCGGGGTGGCGGCTATAACCCCGGCCTCGCCGCGGGCCGGAGTCCGCAAATCCTGACGGAGCGTAGCTCAGCCTGGTAGAGCACTAGCTTCGGGAGCTAGGGGCCGGAGGTTCGAATCCTCTCGCTCCGACCAATCGGCGAGGCGGATGCCAATGGCATCGGCTGCGAAAGAACGGCGGACCCTTGGGGGTCCGCCGTTTTCGTTTCAGGTCGCGTTACTTCTTCAGGATCGCGATGTCGGTGATCGTGCCGCCCAGGCCTTCGATCCTGGCCACTTGCGTCGCCTTGCCGGTCGCGAGGTCGATCGACCAGAGCTGGTCGCCGGTCATGGCCCAGCCCTCGTTCTTGGTGCCGTCCGACCAGATGTCGAAGGCGATGACGTCGACCTTCGGACCGAGTGCGCCGACCGTGTTGAGGATGCCGTCGTTCGGCGGTGCCTGCTTCACCAGGGCGCCGGTCGCGGTGTCGACGTTTAGAAGCGTGGTCTCCTTCGTGCCCTTGACCGAATTGGTGTAGGCGCCGGCCATGACCTTGGGCGCCTTGCCTTTGTTGGCGTCGGCGTCGGCATACTTCAGGCTGCCGTCCTTGATGACCTTGCCGTCGTCGACGTTCACGCGAAGGCTGGTGCCGTCGCTGCCGATGACGCGCAACCGATCCGCGACCGGATTGAAGTCGACCGTCGCGGAGGCGCCGGCCGGCAGCATCGTCTCGAGCTTCGACTTCTTCGTAGCCTTGCCATCCATTCCGATGGTGTAGAGCGTGCCGTCGGCAGCCAGCGCATAGAGCATGCCGTCGGCCGGCCGCACGTCGATGCCGACCAGCGGGCCGGCGACGCCCTCGATCTTCATCTTCTTCGTCGTCTTCTTGGCCGAGGTGTCGACGATGGCGATCGTGTCGTTGCCGACCAGGGCGGCGACGTCCGCCGCCTGCGCCGTAGCCGCCAGGGTCACCAGGGCCGTCGAAGCCGCGAGGGCTGCCTTCACCGTCATTGGATCTCTCCTTCCGTTGCAGACCCATCAGCGGGTCATGCAGCGGTTACCGGCCAACCGGCTCGTTTGGATGCACGCGCGGAAAATAAATCGAGATCGCACGTCGGATGCATCCAACTGCCGTTTTCCAAGGTACTCTCGGGTGGGAAAGGCAACAGCGGGAAGGACGGCAAGAAGTGATGGTGGCAGACCCGTCCTCGGATCAAGCTGCGCTGGAAGCGGGAATCTCGGCTGCGATCGTGCGCTGTGCCGCCGGCGAGCGGTCGGCTCTGCGTGTCATCTACGATCTCGAAGCCGCCCGCATGGTGGGTGTGGCAATGCGCATCCTGCGGCGTCGCGATCTCGCCGAGGAGGCGACACACGACGCCTTCATGCGGATCTGGCGCAGCGCGCGCAGCTTCGATCCGTCGCGCGGCTCGGCGCGCGCCTGGATCTACACGATCGTGCGGAACCAGGCTTTGACGATTGTGCGCGACGAGGGACGCTTCGGGCCCGACGAGCCGGCGGACCGTGAGATTCCGGAGCCCAGTTCGGCGCTGGCGCGGCTGCCGGAATCGAGCGCCCTGCGCCACTGCCTCGAGAAGCTCGATCCGGGCCGTCGCAGTGCGATCGTGCTGGCCTATGTGCACGGCTTCAGTCACGGCGAGCTGGCGGGGCGCCTCGGCGTGCCGCTCGGCACCATCAAGAGCTGGATACGCCGCGGCCTCGTCTCCCTGCAGGAGTGCCTGGGATGACGACCGATCGCGACGACCGCATCCACGCCGCCGAATTCGTCCTGGGCCTGCTGGCGCCCGAGACGCACGCCGCGGCCGAGCGCCGCCTCGCCTCCGATCCCGCCTTCGCGCGCGAGGTCGCCGCCTGGCAGAAGCATTTCGCGGCGTTCGACGACACGGCCGACCCGGTCGTGCCGAGCGAGGAGCTGTGGCGTCGCATCGAAGCCGGCATGGGCACGGCGGTTGCCGCGCCATCGGCGGCCCCTGCCGGCCTTCTCCCCCGGTTCTGGAACAGCCTGGGCGCGCTGCGGATCGCGGCGCTGTCCGGGCTCACGGCCGCTCTGGCCCTGGCGGTCGTCACCACCGTGACGGTGCGGCATGCGCAGGAGGTGGCGGCCCGCAAGCCGCTCTACGTCGCCATCCTTGTCGACGATGCGACGCGTCAGGCCGGCGCCATCGTGAATGCCTTCGCCGACGGAAGGGTCGAGATGATCCCGCTCGTCGACATGACCGTGCCGGCCGGGCGTTCGCTGCAGGTCTGGACGCTCTGGAACCGCGAGGTCGGCCCACGGTCGGTCGGCCTGCTCGATCGCGCCCGCGCGACACCGCTCGATCTTGAGCGGCTGCCGACCACGACGGCCGACCAGCTTTTCGAGATCACGCTGGAACCGGCCGGCGGCTCGCCGACCGGTCGCCCGACCGGCCCGATCCTCTACAAGGGCACCACGGCGCGGACGCTGTAGCGGCCTCAGCCCACCAGCGGGAAGTGACAGGCGACCTCGCGGCCGGGCGCGATCTGGCGCAACGGCGGCACCTCGTCCGTGCAGCGCGGCTGCGCATGCGGGCAACGCGTGCGGAACCGGCAGCCCGAGGGCGGGTCGAGAGGCGATGGCGGGTCGCCCGGCTTCAGTTTCGTGTCGCCCAGCGGGACGTCCGGGTCGGGCACCGGGATCGCCGCCATCAGGGCAGCCGTGTAGGGATGCGCCGGTGTCGCGAACAGCGAGTCCGAATCGGCAACCTCGCACAGCCGGCCGAGATACATCACGGCGACCCGGTCCGAGACCGACTTCACCACCGCGAGATCGTGGGCGATGAACAGGAGCGTGAGCCCGAACCGCGCCTTCATGTCCTCGAGGAGATTGACGATCTGCGCCCGGATCGAGACGTCGAGCGCCGATACCGGCTCGTCGCAGACGATCAGGCTGGGCTCGAGGACGAGGGCGCGCGCGATGGCGATGCGCTGGCATTGGCCGCCGGAGAATTCGTGCGGCCTGCGGTTCCAGACGAGGTCGGGATCGAGGCCGACCGCCTCCATGACGGCACGAACCCGCCGGGTGCGCTCGGCCGCATCCGACACGCCCGACACGACCAGCGGCTCGGCGATGATCTCGGCCACCTTGCGACGCGGATTGAGCGAGGCGATCGGGTCCTGGAAGATCATCTGCAGGCGCGGCCGCATCGCCCGCAGCGCCTGGCCGCGCATCTGCGTGAGGTCCTTGCCGTCGAACACGACAGCGCCGGCCTTGGGCGGCGGCAGTTGCAGCAGCGCCCGCGCCAGCGAGGACTTGCCCGAGCCCGATTCTCCGACCAGTCCCAGGGTCTCGCCCTGCTTCACCGAGAGCGTGACGTCGCTCACCGCATGGACGTGGCGGCCGCCGCCCACCGGGTACTCGACCACGAGGTTCCGGATGGCGAGGAGATCGCTCATGCCGCCTCTCCCGACTCGACGCCCCGTGGATGGAAGCAGGCATAACCGCGTCCGGCGACCCGCGTCAGCGCAGGCTGCTCGGCGTCGCACCGCTCGGTTCGATAGAGGCAGCGCGGCCCGAAGGCGCAGCCGCCGCTGCGGCGCGCCAGGTCGGGCGGCCGGCCGGGAATGGCGCTGAGCCGCGTATGGGTGGCATCGGAGAGCCGCGGCAGCGAGCGCAGGAGCGCCTCGGTGTAGGGCATGCGCGGCGAGCGGAAGATCTCGCGGGTCGCCGCCGTCTCCACCGCGCGGCCGGCATACATGACCATGATGTCGTCGCTGCGGCCGGCAGCCACGCCGAGATCGTGGGTGATCAGGATCATCGCCATGCCGCGCTGCCGCTGCTCGCCCTGAAGCAGGTCGAGGATCTGCCGCTGCACCGTCACGTCGAGCGCCGTCGTCGGCTCGTCGGCGATCAGCAGCTTGGGCGCGCAGGCGATCGCGATGGCGATGGCCACCCTCTGCCGCATGCCGCCCGACATTTCATGCGGGTACTGTCCCGCGCGGCGTTCCGGCTCGGGGATGCCGACCTCGTTCAGCAACTCCACGGCGCGCCGTGCGGCCGCTTTCGAGTCCAGCCCGCGGTTCAGACGCAGCCCCTCGCCGATCTGGCGGCCGATCTTCATCACCGGGTTGAGCGAGGTCATCGGATCCTGGAACACGATCCCGATCTCGGTGCCGAGGATGCTGCGGAACTCGCGGGGCGACAGGCCGCGAAGATCGCGCCCCTCGAACAGGACTTCACCGCCGACGCCGGCGCCCGAACCGGCGCCGACCAGGCCGATCAGCGACCGCACCAGCACCGACTTGCCCGATCCGGACTCGCCCACGATGCCGAGCGTGCGTCCCTCCTGCAGGTCGAACGACACGCCATCGACCGCGCGCAGCGGCCCGCGCGCCGTGGAGAAGCTCACCTGTGCGTTGCGCACCGACAGGAGCGGCGCGGGACTCTTGGCCGAACCGCTCACAGCGCCGACCTCCGCGGATCGACCATGTTGCGCACCATGTCGCCCACGAAGTTGAGAGACAGCACGGTGGCGAACATCACCGCCGCCGGGATCAGGGCGGTGTAGGGCGCCACGTCGAGCGCCTCGCGCCCGTCGGCGATCATGCCGCCCCAGCTCGGCTGCGGCGCCGGGATGCCAAGCCCCAGGAACGACAGCGCGCCTTCGGCGACGATGATCACGCTGATCGCCACCAGCCAGAAGGCGAACATGGGCGGCAGGAGGTTGGGCAGGATCTCGCGCGTCAGGATGCGCCAGTCGCTGGCGCCGATGGTGCGGGCGGCCAGCACGAAGTCGCGGTTCGCCCAGGCCAGCGTATTGGCCCGCGCCACGCGCGCGGCCGCGGGGATCGACAGGATGCCCAGCGCCAGGGTGACGTTGAACAGGCTCTGCCCGAGATAGGCGGTGAAAGTGAGCGCCAGGACCAGCGACGGGAAGGCCAGCAGGATGTCGATGAAGCCGACCGCCAGCATGTCGACCTTGCCGCGGAAGTAGCCGGCGCTCATGCCGATCGCGCCGCCGACGAGGAAGCCGAGGACCGGCGCGCAGATGCCGACGATGAGCGAGGTGCGGGCGCCGTAGATGACGCGCGAGAGCATGTCGCGACCCAGATTGTCGGTGCCGAGCAGAAACTCCAGGGAGGGTGGCTTGCGGCGCAGGATCAGTTCCTGCGCCGATGGGTCGGGCAGGCCGATCCAGTCGGCGGTGATCGCCAGGACGACCACGAGCGACAGCCAGCCCAGCGGCAGGACGAGCGTCCAGTGCAAGCGACGCCGCGGGCGCGGCGCGGCGGCGACCGCGCCCTTAGCTGCGGAAGCGGACATGACGCACCCTCGGGTCGAGCACGGCATAGAGCATGTCGACCAGGAAGTTGATGACCACGAAGCCCACCGCGATGAACGCCACGGTGCCCTGCACGAGGATCAGGTCGCGGTTGAAGATGCCGCCCAGCAGCAGCCGCCCCACGCCGGGCAGGGCGAAGATCTGTTCCACGATCACCGCGCCGCCGATCAGACCGCCGATGTTGAGGCCGAGAATGGTGATCAGGGTGAAGGACGAGGGGCGCAGCGCATGTTGCAACAGGACCCGCCACGGCGGCAGGCCCTTGGCCCGCGCGAGCAGGATGAAGTCCTCCTTCAGTGTGGTCAGCAGGTCCGAGCGCAGCACGCGCATGAGCACCGTCCACTCGATCAGTCCCAGGGTCAGCGACGGCAGGATCATCGATTCGAGATTGTCCCACAGCCCTTCGGACATCGGCGTGAAGCCGGTCGCGGGCAGCAGGTCGAAGGAAATGGAGAACAGGTAGATGAGCACGATGCCGAGCATGAAATTCGGCATCGCGAGGAAGCCGAAGGCGGCCGATGCCGAGATGCGGTCGAACAGGCCGCCGGGCCGCCGCACCGAGAGCAGGGCCACCGGGATCGCGATACCGAGGGCGATGACTTGCGCCATCACCATGAGCTGCAGCGACACCGGCAGGCGGTCGAGGATCGCCTGCACCACGGGCTCCCCGTTGCGGTAGGAGCGGCCGAGATCGCCCGAGAGCGCCGAACCGAGCCAGTCGAAGTAGCGCACCAGCATCGGTCGATCGAGGCCGAGGTCGGCACGGAGTCCGGCGATGTCCTGGGGCGTCGCGAGGTTCCCGAGGATGACGATCGCCACGTCACCCGGCAGGATGTTGACGATCATGTAGGTGAGCAGGGTAACGCAGAACAGCACGACCACCAGCCGCACCAACTGGCGCGCAAGCCACGGCATCGGCGACGCCCCCTACGCTACCCCGGCCCCGTCCCTGTCTACTTTGCGAACCACGCGCCCTCGACCTGCACCGCACCGCCGCGCAGCGCCGGAATGCCGCGCACGTTGGCGCGGGTGATGGCGAAGTCGATGTTGCTGCCGGACCACAGCCAGACCGCGTCGTCGTTCAGGATCTTGACGAGGTCGCAGTAGGCCGCCCTGCGCTTGTTCTCGTCGAGGCTGGTGCGGCCGACCAGAAGCAGGCGATCGACCTCGGCGTTGTTGTAGCCGGAGAAGTTGATCGGGCTCTTGGAGTGGAAGTTGGCGAACATCTGCGGATCGACGTCGGCCAGGTCGATGATGCGCCAGCCGGTGACCTGGAAGTCGCGCGTGAGCGCCTCCTTGACCAGTTGCGTCTGGTCGACCGGCTTGATCTCGACGTCGATGCCGACCTTCTTCATGTCGGCTTGGAAGACCTGCGCGCCCTCGCGGCCGCGCGGCGTGGCGGTGACCGTCATCGTGAGTTTCACCGGCTTGCCGTAGTCAGCGATCAGCTTGCGCGCCGCGTCCGGATCGTACTTCAGCGCGCCGGTATCCTTGCACTCGATCCCCGAACTCGGACCATACGGGTCGTCATGGACGGGGCGAAGGCCCTGGGTCAGCACGGCGGCGTTGGCCTTGCGGTTCAGCGCCATCGAGACGGCCTGTCGCACGCGCTTGTCGTTCAGCGGCTCGCGCTGGGTGTTGAGCGGAATGACGAGGGCACCGCTGCCCACCCATTGCAGCACGCGCAGGTTCTTGTCCTTCTTCGCCTTGACGATGTTCTCGGCGCGATCCTCCCAGATCACTTGGACATCGCCCTTCACCAGGCTGGCGTAGCGGGCGTCGGAATCGGGAAGCGGCCGAACGGTCACGCGGTCGAGGTAGGGCTTGTCCTTGTCCCAGTAGTTGGGGTTGCGTTCGGCGACCAGCCGGTCGGCGGCGCGCCATTCCTTGAAGACGAAGGGACCGGTTCCGACCGGATTGCGATTGTAGTCGGCGCCCTTCTCCTGGGCGATCTTCACCGGGATGATCAGCGTCGTGACGGTGGGCTGCGCCAGCGTCCGCGGCAGCGCGGCGTTCGGCCCGCGCATCTTGAAGACGGCGGTCAGTTCGTCGGGGGCCTCGACCTTCTCGATCGAGAGGTAGGCGCGGCCGGCGAAACGGTTCGCCGGATCGAGCAGCCGGTTGAAATGGTCAGCCACCGCCTGGGCCGTGAACGGCGTGCCGTCGTGCCATTTCACGTTCGGCCGGATCTTGGCCGTCCAGACGCTGCCATCCTCGTTGGGCGTCATCGACAAAGCGAGCGCCGGCAGCAGGTTGCCCTTGTCGTCGAGCCGCATCAGCGTCTCGTAGAACAGCGACGCCGCGGTCACCGTCGAGTTGGAATAGACGCCGGCACGGACCGGATCGAAGCCCTCGAAGTCGCTCTCGACCCCGATCGTGAGCGCGCCGCCGCGCACCGGTGCCGGTGCGGGCGCCTGGGCGAACGCCGGAGCTGCGAAAGCCGCGGCAAGTGCCGCCGCCAGACCGAATCTGCGAGAAAACAGTGCCATTCAGGCCCTCCCATGGATCGCGCCGTTACCCGGCATCAACTCTATGGGCGGCAAGATAACGCGGCCTCCGCCGCAAGCCTAGAAGATTGCGGAGGCTCTGAAGACTCGCAGGCTACATGCAGTAGGCCTGGGCCGCGACGACGGCATTCAGGCCCTGCATTTCCTGCGGCGACAGCGTCGAAGGGTTGAGCAGGTTGCCGCTCACGCTCACCGACTGGTTCGACTTGCGCAGGCCGAGGACGGCGTTCGCGCGCTGGTCGGCCGGGATGCGCCCGATGATGCACTGGCACATCTTCTCGGAGGCCGTGACCATGCACTCCTTGAGGAGTTCGTCGGCACGGGAAGCGGACGAAAAACCAACCGTCAAGGCGAGAGCGGCAAGTCCGGCGGCGATGATGCGCATGCGAGTCTCCATGGATGGCACATCCTACACCGCCTCTCAGGCGACCAGCCAGTTCCTCAGCAGCCCGAACAGGCCGGTCAGGAAGAGGATCGAAAGGGCGACGTTACGGTACAGCCGCTCGCTGGCGAGTCCGTGGAACAGCCGGCCGCCGGCCCAGGCCCCCAGTACCATGACCGGGAAGAGCACGACGGCCCGCACCAGCGCGTCGACGCCGGCGACGCCTGTCGCCAGCACGATGACGATCAGCAGGAACTGCGTCAGGAAGTAGTAGGTGACGATGTTGGCGCGGTTGACCTGCGGCGGATCGTTGCCCGACAGGAGATAGAGCAGGACCGGCGGTCCGCCGACGCTGGTCGTGGCCATCATCGCGCCAGAGACGCCGCCCACGATCACCGTCGCCACGGTCGAGCGCCGGCCGGTGTACTTCCAGCCGGTCCACATCAGGAGCACGAAGGCCACGATCACCGCCGACACCGCCGTCACGATCGTGTTCTTGTCGACGCTGGCCAGCAGCCAGACCCCGGCCGGCATTGCCAGGCAGGCGGCGATGCTCATCGGCGTCAGCATCTTCCAGTCGGCGTGCCGCCGGACCTGCGGGAAGAGCTGCAGGGACACGACCAGTTCGATGGCGACCACCGTCACCACCATCTCGGCCGAGCCGAACAGGATGGCGAAGATCGGCGCCATCAGCATCGCCGAACCGAAGCCCGCGAATCCCCGCATCAGGCCCGCGATCAGCGTCACGCCGAGCGCGGTCCACAGGCCGGTTTCGGCGAACAGGGACTGGATGTAGGGAATCATAAATGACCGTTATCCGATCTCCTTCACCTCCCCCGTCTTACGGGGGAGGCCGGGAGGGGGAAGGCAACGTGATGATTGGATTGGGACAAGCTCAGAGTCATGGCTTTCCCCCTCCGGCCCTTCGGGCCACCTCCCCCGTTTGACGGGGGAGGAATGTGGAGCGCAGTTCAGCGCTTGCCCTGTCCCTCGCCCGTCTTGTCGCGCAGGCGGCGCATGCCGCGCAGCCAGCGGTCGCGGTCGAGCTTGCGGGTCATGTACTCCTTCACCTCGGGATGCGGCAGGATCAGGAAACGCTCCTCGTCCATCGCCTCGATCACGGTCTGCGCCACCGCCTCGGTGTTGATCACACCGTCCACGGAGGCCGCCGTCGCACCCGCCATGCGCAGCATGTTCGTATCGACGGCCTGCGGGCAGAGCACCGAGACCCTGATGCCGCGGTCGCCATACTGGATCGAGAGATGCTCCGCGAGTGCCACCGCCGCGTTCTTGGTGACGCCATAGGGCGCCGAGCCCATCGAGGCCAGCAGGCCCGCCGCACTCGCGGTGTTGAGCAGATACCCCTCGCCGCGCTTCAGCATCTGCGGCACCAGCGCCCGCGCCGCGTAGACGTGCGCCATCACATGGATTGCCCATGAATCGGCCCAGTCCTTGTCTGTCGCATCCTCGTGGCCACCGCGGCCGATACCGGCATTGGAGAAGAAGATGTCGATCTCGCCGTACTTCTTCTCCGCCTCGGCGATCAGGCGCTTCACCTCGGCTTCCTGCCCGATGTCGCCCGCGACCGCGAGCGCACCGATATCCTTCGCCACCCTGTCGAGCCGACCGGCATCCATGTCGGCTATGACCAGACCTTTGGCCCCTTCCTTCGCAAAGCGACGCGCGATCGCCTCGCCGATGCCGCCCGCCGCGCCGGTGACGACGCAGACCTTGCCCTTGACCTTCATGTCAGCCCCACGATTGCTCGATCAATTCGATGTATTGCGCCCTGGTCGGCTGGCGCGGCGTCGAGAGGTGGCAATGGTCGCCCATCGCGCCCTCGGCGATCTTCTCGATCGTGTCCTGCGCGAGGCCCGCCGCGCCGAGCCCCTTCGGGATGCCCAGCCGCTCGTTGAGCGCCGACACGGCATTGGCCACGCCGTCGGCACTGGCTTCGCTCTCTGGCAGGCCCATCACCTGCGCCACGCGCTTGAACTTGTCGCCCACCGCGGGTTCGTTGAAGCGCAATACCGCCGGCAGGTAGATCGCGTTCAGGGTGCCGTGATGCAGGCGGTAGCCCTTGAGGCCACCGGTCGGGTGCGAGAGCGCATGCACCGCGCCCAGCCCCTTCTGGAACACCATGGCACCCTCCATGGCGGCGACGGCCATGTTGTAGCGCGCCTCGCGGTCCTGCCCGTCCTTCGTGGCGCGTTCGACGTACTTCCAGGCCTTTTCGAGACCGTCGAGCGCGATCGCATCGGCCGGCGGATTGAAGACGTTAGCCAGGTAGCATTCGATGTTGTGCGTGAACGCGTCCATGCCGGTGCCGGCGGTGAGATGCGGCGGCAGGCTCATCGTCAGTTCCGGATCGATCAGCGCCAGCCGGGGGATCAGGTACGGGCTGCCGATGGCGAGCTTGCGGCCGGAATCCATGATGATGACGCCGCCGCGGCTCACCTCGCTGCCGGTGCCCGACGTGGTCGGAATCGCCACCATGGGCGCCACCGCCGCGGTGATCTTGCCCGCGCCGCCTTCGACGAAGGAGTAGGCCTGCAACGACGATCCGGGATGCGTCGCCATCAGTGCCACGGCCTTCGCCAGATCCATCGGCGAGCCGCCGCCGATGGCGATGATGCCGTCGCAGCCCTCCTCCTTGTAGACCTTCAGCGCATCGCGCATGGCGGCCTCGGTCGGGTTCTCCGGCGTCTGGTCATAGATCGTGATCGGCATGTTGCCGGGCAGTTGCTCCTTGACCTTGGCCCACAGGCCCGCGGCGATGACGCCCTTGTCGGTGACGATCAGGGGGCGGCGCATGCCCATGAGCTGCAGTTCCTGCTCCAGCAGCTTCAGCGCGCCGAAGTCGAACTGGATACGGGTCAGGTAGGTGATCAGGGCCATCCGGCAATTCCTCTCGATTTTGGCCGCAGCCTACGCGAGAACCCGTGCATGAGCGACACCCTCGTCCTGCGCGCCGCGAACGTCGACGATGCCGCCGGCATCGCCGCCGTCATCGCGGCTTCCTTCGAGCAGTATCGCGGCAGGCTGGTGCCGGAATCCGGCGCGTTCCGGGAAACCGCCGCGACCATCGCCGCCGAACTCGACGCGGGTGCCGGCGCGATCGTCGCGGAGCGGAACGGCGAATTGCTGGGCTGCGTGCTGATCGAAGAGCAGGAGGGCGATCTCTATTTCGGCCGCCTCTCGGTCCTGCCGTCGGCGCGCGGCCAGGGCCTCGCGAAGCACCTGATTGATGCGGTCGAGGCCGAGGCAAGCCGTCGAGGCCTCGCCGGTGTCCGGCTGGGCGTACGGGTCGTTCTCACCGACAACCAGCGCCTGTTCATGTCGCTGGGCTACCGCGAAACGTCGCGCGAGGCGCATCCGGGTTTCGACCATCCGACCTCGATCAACATGCGCAAGCCGTTGCCCTGATCGCCCGACGGACGTTTTCGCAGACCATGCACGACGCGACCGATTGACCGTTGAGCAACCGGGGGCGCGGTCTGCTAGTCTGAAGAACATGAGCAGCCGCACCCCCCTCACCGGCCCGTCCGTCTGGCATGGCCGGGACATCAAGAATTCCACGCGCTGGATTCGCACCCTGACGCCGGATGGCGTCGACGAGCTCGACGCCGCCCTCAAGGGGCTGCGCGGCATGGAATGGTCGGAGATCTCGCGCGGCGACTTCTACCTGCCGACCCTCGACGAGCTGTTCGACGACATCGCTGACGAGCTGGAGAACGGCAGCGGCATCGTGAAGCTGCGCGGCATCCCGGTCGATCGCTACAGCGAGGAAGACCTGCGACGCCTCTACTTCGCCATCGGCACGCATATCGGCACACCCGTGTTCCAGAACCGCAGCGGCGAACTGATGCGCGCCATCCGCGACGAGGGCGCCCATGTCGGCCGCACCTATGGCGAGACCAGGGACGAGAAGGGCTCGACCTTCCTCTCCTCCTATGCCCGCACGCTGACCAACGGCGCGCTGCGCTTCCATACCGACCGCACCGACGTGGTCGGCCTGCTGTGCGTGCGCCAGGCCCGCGCCGGCGGCGTCAGCAAGCTCGCCTCGACGCCCGCCATCCACAACGCGATCCTGGAGCGCCGGCCCGACCTGCTCGAACTGCTGTTCCAGGACTATTGGCGCAGCCGTTTCGGTGAGGAGGGCACCAAGAAGGACGGCGAGGCGACGACGCGCGAGACCGCCTACCCGCTGCCGATCTTCGGCCTGCGCGACGGCAAGTTCACATCGCACTATTCGCTGACCTTCATCGAGGCGGCGCAGATGGCGCCCGGCGTGCCGAAGCTCACCGACGCCCAGCGCGAGGCGATCGACGTGCTGATGCAGACCGCCGAGGAACTCTGCTTCGAGATGACGCTCGAGCCCGGCGACCTGCAGCTCATCAACAGCCACGTCACCTATCACGGCCGCACGCCGTTCGAGGACGACGCCGCGACCGGCCACGACCGCCTGCTGCTGCGCCTCTGGCTGACCATGCGCAACAACCGGCCCCTGCCCCACGGGCACGAGATCCTGTGGCAGGAAATCGAAGCCGGCCGCCCCCGCGGTGGCATCCGCCAGGTCGAACTCTGATCGTAACCGGGCGCGGCGCGCTCGCCGATTTTCGCAACAATCAAGTCTTGAAACGCCGAAAATCGCCCGCGCCGCGCGAGAGCGGGTTTTCATTTCGTTGGTTTCGCTCGATTCGTCTGTTTCACTTACGAAGCAGTCTAGAAAAGTAGTTGACTAGGCAATCAACTCCATATAGTTTCCTAGTCAACAAATGATCTCCGACCTCGAAACTCACCTGGGCTACTGGCTGCGGTTCGTGTCCAACCACGTCTCGCACGCCTTCAGCCTGAAGCTGCAGGCCCGCGACGTGACCGGGGCCGAATGGGTCATGCTGCGCGAGCTGTTCGACGGCGACGGCACCTCGCCCAGCGCCCTGGCCGACCGACTGGGCCTGACCCGCGGCGCCATCTCCAGGCTCGCCGACCGCCTGATCGCCAAGGCCCTGGTTCATCGCACCGTCTCCACCGCGGACCGTCGCCAGCAGACGCTGTCGCTGACGGCGGCGGGACGCGAGCTGGTGCCGGCGCTTTCGGAACTGGCCGACCGCAACGACGCGGAATTCTTCGGTCATCTGGCCCCTTCCGAGCGCGCCGCCCTGGAGAAGATGCTCCGGGACATCGTCCGCCGGCACGATCTCAAGACCATTCCCACCGAATAGGAGCGAACCATGGACATCGCCGTCATCGAGCACTGCACCAAGGCCTCGCACGAGGAAGGCATCGCCTTCGGCGAGGTGGTGGGACGCCTGATGGCCGCCGGGGTCGAGCGCTATCACGTCGACCTGGTGCGCGGGGAATCGACCTTTTTCGCGGCCGACGGGCAGTCCCATCGCACGAGTTCCGAGGCGATCGACGCCCGCCCCGCCGACGCCTTCTCGGCCGAGCGCGTCCTCGCGGCGGTCCGGGCGATCCAGGCCGGCCGCACGAAGTACCTGACCTTCTGCCGCCAGATCATGGACGCAGGCTGCGTCGGCTATCTCGTGTCGATGCAGGGAAAGCGCGTCGTCTATTACGGCCGCAGCGGCGAGACCTATGTCGAGCCGTTCCCGCCGGCCGCCGGCTAGCGCTTCTGCCGGAGCCGCCCGACGATGCCGGCCGGGAAGAAATAGACACAGAGGATGAAGGCCACGCCCAGCCACAACAGCCAGCGGTCCGGGTGGAACAGGTTGGCCAGCAGCGGAACGCCGGCCAGCGCCTTGTTGGCGACCGCCAGCAGGTCCTGGAGGTAGTTCTGCGCGAAGACCAGAAGGACCGCGCCGATCACCGCCCCGTACATCGTGCCCATGCCGCCGATCACCACCATCAGCAGGATGTCGACCATGATGTCGAAGCTGAGCGTCGTGTCCGGATTGGTCTGGCTGGACCACAGGGCGAGCAGCGCGCCGGCCAGCGCCGCGGTGGCGGCGGCGATGCAGCTCGCGATCGTGCGATAGACGACGGTGCGGTAGCCGATCGCCTCGGCCCGGAACGGGTTCTCCCGGATCGCCATCAGCACGCTGCCGAACGGCGAGTTCACGATGCGCAGCAGGACCAGGATCAGGACCAGGGACGCGGTATAGACGAGGTAGTAGTCGAGCAGCCGGCCATTCAGACGCACGCCGAACAGCGTGTCGCCGAACGAGAAGGAGGCGCGCAGCACGGCCGGCAGCCGGTAGTTCAGCCCGTCCTCGCCGCCCGTCAGGTCGGAAAGCTGCGACGCCAGGATCGCGAAGGCGCTGGCGACAGCGAGCGTGATCATCGCGAAGAAGATCGTGCGCACGCGCAGGCTGAACAGGCCGATCACCGTCGCCAGCACGATGGCGACCAGCAGGCCGGCCACGGTGCCGACCGCGACCGCGTCCCACCCCGCCCCCATGCGCGTGAGCGAGATGGCGACGCCATAGGCGCCAATGCCGAAGAACATCGTGTGGGCGAAGGAGACGATGCCGGTATAGCCCAGCAGCAGGTCGAACGACGCCGCGAGCACGATGAAGACGCAGATCTTGGCCGCGACGTTCAGCGACTTGGCGCCGGGAAACAGGAAGGGCGCCACGGCGAGGCCGACCAGGATGGCGACCAGCGCCAGCGCCAGCCAGCGGCTGCGCGGCAGGTCGTCGGACAGGATCGAGCGCAGCATGCCTCTACCTCTTCGCCACGGGATAGAGGCCCTGCGGCCGCCACAGCAGGACCATCGCCATCAGCAGGATGTTGGAGCCCAGCGCCACCTTGGGCGCGAGGAAACCGATGTAGTTGGCCGTCAGTCCGACCAGCAGCGCGCCCACGAAGCAGCCGCCCACCGAGCCCAGCCCGCCGATGATGATGACGATGAAGACCAGCACGGCGACCTGGGCGCCGATCGCCGCCGTCACCGTCTCCTGGTACAGGCCCCACATGGCGCCGCCCAGTCCCGCCAGCGCCGAGCCGACCACGAAGACGCCGACGAACAGGCGGCGGATGCGATAGCCCAGCGCCTCGACCATCTCGCCGTTCTCGACGCCGGCGCGGATCAGCAGGCCGAGCCGGGTGCGGTTCAGCGTCAGCGCCAGGGCCGCGAACACGACCAGTCCGACCACCACCGCCAGCACGCGATACTTCTCGATCGCCACGTCGCCGAACAGGAAGGCCCCGCGCAGTCCCGTCGGCCGGCTGAGCGTGATCTGGTCGGGTCCCCAGATCACCTTGAGGAGCTGTTCGGCCACGATCAGCCCGCCGGTCGTCACCAGGATCTGCTTCAGGTGCTGGCCATAGACCGGCCGCACGATGATCCGCTCGAAGCCCAGGCCCAGCACGCCGCTCACCACCATCGCCGCCAGCACCGCCGGGCCGACCGCCGCCAGGTTGAGCCAGATCGAATCGGCGGTCATCCAGGGCGTCAGCGCCAGCATCACGCTGGCGGCCACGAAGGCGCCCACGGCGATGAACGCCCCATGGCCGAAATTCAGCACGTCCATCAGGCCGAAGGTGAGCGTCAGCCCCGAGGCCATGATGAAGATCATCAGCCCCATTGCGAGCCCCGCCACGGTGAGCGTCACCCAGCTCGCCGGCGAGCCGATCAGCGGCAGGGCGCCGATCATCAGCGCCGGAATGAGCAGCAGCGGAAGCCAGTCTCGTTTCATTGGTGCGCGTCCATCCCAAGCCCGAGCAGGTGCTGCTGCAGGCGTGCGTCCGCAGCGAAGGCCGCCATGCTGCCCTGATGGGCCACCCTGCCGTCGTCCATCACCGCGACCGTGTCGCCGAGCTGGCGGGCGAAGGCGAAGTTCTGCTCGACCACCAGCAGGGTCGACTCGCCGTCCTTCAGCTCGCGGAAGGCGTCGATCATGTTGGCGATAATGGCCGGCGCCAGGCCCTTGGTCGGCTCGTCGATCAGCAGCAAGCGGCGCGGCTCGATGATGGCGCGCGCCACCGCCAGCATCTGCTTCTGGCCGCCCGACAGGAGACCCGCCGGCAGGGTCCAGAAGCGCTTCAGCGCCTCGAAGCGCGCGAAGATCCAGTCGAGCCGCTTCTGGTCGGGCGGCCCCGACCGCGCCGCCAGCACCAGGTTCTCCTGAACCGTCAGGTCAGCGAAGATCGCCATGCTCTCAGGCACGTAGGCGATGCCCAGCCGCGCAATGTCGGGCGTCGCCATGTGGGTGATGTCGCGCCCGTCGAAGCGGATCTCGCCCGCCGCCGCCCGCCACATGCCCATGATGGTGCGCAGGGTGGTGGTCTTTCCGGCCCCGTTGCGGCCCAGCAGCATGGTGAGCCCGCCCTCGGCCACCTCGAACTCGACGCCGTGCAGGATGTGATAGCGGCCGATATGCGTCTGCACGCCGCGCAGGGAGAGGAGAGCGCTCATGTGCCGGGGGCGCGCCACTCCAGTGGCGCGTCTTCGTTCGAGGTAGACAATGATCGCGCCACTGGAGTGGCGCGCCCCCAGCCCAGACGCTCACGCATCGACCGCGCCTCCCAGATACGCCTCGCGCACGATGTCGGAGTTGATCACCTCGGCCGGCTTGCCGTCGGCCACCAGTCTGCCCTGGTGCAGCACCACGATGCGATCGGAAAGCGAGCGCACCACGTCCATCTTGTGCTCGACCAGCAGGATCGTCTTGTCGCCGCGCTGCTTGATGGCGGCGATGATGTCGAGGATCGTCGGGACCTCGTCGATGCTCATGCCGGCCGTCGGCTCGTCGAACATGAAGACGTCGGGTTCCAGCGCCAGCAGGATCGCGACCTCGAGCTTGCGCTGGTCGCCGTGCGGCAGGGTCGCGGCGATCGCCTGGGCGCGGTCGGCCAGCGACACGGCCGACAGATGCGCCATCGCCCGGTCGATCAGCTCGCGATGGGTGAGCGTGCGGCTGAACAGGTCGTAGCCCTTGCCGCTCTTCACCTGCACCGCCAGCCGCACATTCTCGAGCGTGCTGAGGTTGGGAAACAGATTGGTCAGCTGGAAGGCGCGGCCGAGGCCGAGCCGCGTCCGGCGCGGCGCGGCGAAGTTGGTGATGTCCTCGCCGTTCAGGGTGACGCGGCCCGAGGTGGCCGGGAGCTGGCCGGAGATCAGGTTGAAGTAGGTCGTCTTGCCGGCACCGTTCGGCCCGACGATCGAGGTGAGCGTGCCCTTCCCGAAGGCGCACGACACCCCGTCGACGGCCGCGTGTCCGCCGAAGCGGATGGTGAGGTCCTTGGTTTCGAGCATCGCGAGTGTCGCCCTCCCCCTCCCTGCCTCCCCCGTCAGACGGGGGAGGTGGCCGAAAGGCCGGAGGGGGAAAGCCCCAGTCGAAGCGACTAGCGCTTGTTCTTGATCGGCAGCGTCATCTCGCTCGCCGGGATCACGCGCACCAGTTCGAGCAGGTCGACATTGTCCGGCGCATCCTTCTTCATGCGCCAGTGATACATCTCCTGCAGGGCCTGGTGGTCTTCCTTGCGGAAGGTCATCGTGCCCTTCGGCGTCTCGAAGCTCATGCCCTCCATGGCCGCGATCAGCTTTTCGGAGTCCGTCGACTTGGCCTTCTTCACGGCCTCGACCAGCGCGATGGCGGCGCTCATGCCGCCCGCCACGAAGAAGTCCGGCGGCACGCCGTTGTTCTTCTTCTTGTATTCGGTGACCAGCCAGTCGTTCACCGGGTTCTTGGGGAAGCCCCAGTAGTAGTAGATCGCGCCTTCGAGGCCGGGGAACTGCTTCCAGCCGGCCATCACCGGCAGCAGGTTGCCGCCGGGCGCCATCTCGATGCCGAAGCGCTCGGGCTTGAGATCCATCAGCTTCGGCAGCGGATGGGCACCGGCCCACACCACGACCACGACCTTGCGGCCGGGCTTGTCCTTCAGCGCATCGAAGATGCGCTGCGCCGACGCCGTGAAATCGGTCGTGGCCTGCGGGGCATACTCCTCGTGCACGACCTTGGCCTTGGAGCCGACGGCCGCCAGCGCGGCCTTCACCGCGGCGACGCCGTCCTTGCCGAAGGCATAGTCCTGGGCGAGCGTGGCGATGCTGATGTTCTCGTCCTTCAGCGTCGCGGCGGAGGCCAGCGCGTCCTGCGTGGAGTTGCGCCCGGTGCGAAAGATGTAGCGGTTCCACTTCTCGCCGGTGATCTGGTCGGCCACGGCCGGCTCGACGATCAGCAGCTTCTTGTACTCCTCGGCGACCGGCAGCATGGCGAGCGCGCCCGCCGAGCCGGTGGTGCCGACGGCGATGTCGACCTTGTCGTCGCCATAGGCCTGTTCCAGCGCGGCCTTGGCCAGGTCCGGCTTGAACTGGTCGTCCTTCAGGATGACCTGGATCTTGCGGCCATCGACTTCCATCGTGCCCTTGGTCGCGTATTCCAGGCCCAGCATGAAGCCAGCCTCGGTCTGCCGTGCATAGGCCTCAAGCGGACCGGTCTTGCTGTAGATCAGCGCCACCTTGAGGGGCGGCTGCTGGGCCGCGGCCGGACCGGCCAGAAGCAGGCCGGTCAGCGCCAGGAATGAACGACGAATCATGAAGAACCTCCTTGGAGAAGGGTCTTCTAGTCGATGATCGCGGCTTGCACCATGCTGCGAAACTGATTGCGCAGCGCAATCCGGTCGGGATCGCTCACCTGGACCATGTAGATGGCGGTCAGCTCGTTCTTCGGATCGACCCAGAAGAGCGTTCCGGCATTGCCGGCCCAGCCATATTCCCCGACCGAGCCGGGCAGCGCCGCCTCGCCGGTCATCGTTCTGACTTCGAAGCCCAGGCCGAATCCCAGGCCGGGCGGGCGGCCCGGTCGCGTGCCGGTATGGTCGGCCGTCATGAAGGCCAGGGTCTGCTTTCCGATCAGGCGCTTGCCGTTCAGCTCCCCGCCGTTCGCCAGCATGGCGGCAAATCGCAGGTAGTCGGCCATCGTGGAGGTGAGCCCTCCGCCGCCGGATTCGTACTTCGCGCCGTCGTCGACCTTGAAGCGCGGGGTCATCGGCTGACCGCCGGGACGCGGCCCGGGCTGGGCGGCCCGCGCCACCTTGGCGGCCGGGACCTGGAACTGCGTGTCGACCATGCCGAGCGGCTTGAAGATGCGTTCCGAGAGCGACTCGCCCAGGGTCTTGCCGTCGACGACCTCGATGAGACGCCCCAGCACGTCGGTCGACACGCCGTATTCCCAGCGCGCGCCGGGCGAGAAGCGCAGCGGCAGGGTCGAGAGCTTGGCGACGAATTCCTGGTTGCTCATCGACCGGTCGCCGATCTTTGCCGCGACGTAAGCCTGGTTCACCAGCGATGAACCGCGCCCCCCGTAGATCAGGCCCGACGTGTGGCGCAGCAGGTCCTGGACCGTCATCGGCCGCTCCGGATCGGACAGGAGCATCGAGTGCGTGCCGTCGGCGCCGACCTTCTCCTGCGCGACCTTCATCTTGCCCATCTCGGGCAGGAACTTCGACACCGGATCGCTGACCTGCAGACGCCCCTCCTCCACCATCTGCATGACCGCGAGGCTGACGATCGGCTTGGTCATGGAATAGATGCGGAAGATCGAATCGGCCTTCATCGGATCGGGCGACGCCGCCGGATCGCGCTTGCCCAAGGTCGAGACCCAGGCGACCTTGCCGCGCCGCGCCACCAGCATGACCGCGCCCGGCACCAGCCCCTCGTCGACATGCTTCTGCGTCGCCGCCTCGATGCGCTTCAACTGGCTCGAGGACAGCCCGACATCCTCGGGCTTCGCCGCCATCGGCAACGCCCACTCCTGGGCGCTGGCCGATCCAGCCGTTACGAGCAATGCGAGCCCCATGGCCGCGACAGCAACTCTCTTCATGACGTTTTCCCCCGGTATTGATTGCCATGAGCATACGCCGCTGGGTGCACGCCCCTCCAGTGGCCCGATTTAGGATCCTTCGCTGCGCTCAGGATGACACGGTTGTGGTTGGCGCATTGCGCCGATTCAAAAGCCGGTGTCATCCTGAGCGCAGCGAAGGATCCTTGTCCTGTCCTTGAAGGCATGACGCGCCCCCAGCGGTCATGACCTTCCTTCGAGCAGCGGCCGCTCGCGCTGGAAGAGGTCGATGACGGCGTCCATCACCGCCCGCACGCGCGGCAGGGCGCGGAGGTCGCGGTGGACCAGAAGCCACTGGTCGGCGAAGACGTCGGGGATGATGCCGCCGATCCGGCGCAGCAACGGGTCGGGATCGGCGAGATGGCAGGGCAGAACCGCCAGCCCGGCGCCGGTGCGGACGGCCTGGTGCAGCACCAGCCAGTTGTTGCCACGGATCTCGGGACGGCGACCGCCACGAAGAGCGAGCATCCAGGTCTGGCCCCGCATGCGGAGATGATCGTCGTCGAAGCCGACCCAAGGCAGGGCGGCCAGCGCCGCCGGCGTGGACCGCTTCACCGGGAAATCGCGCGCGGCATAGACCGCATAGGCCAGCCGCCCCAGCTTGCGGGCGACGATGCCGCCCAGTTCCGGCACCTCCTCGCGGATCAGGAGGTCGGCCTCGCGACGCGACAGGTTGGCCAGCGTATGGCTCGAGACGACCTCGAATTCGATCTGTCGCAACTTGCTCCGGAGCCCGGCCGAGTAGCGGGCAAGCAGCGCGGCCGTCGCCTCCTCGGCAGAGAGCCGCACCGTGCCTCTCACCGTGTCGCTGAGACCGGCGCTGCGGCGGTGGATCGACTGCGCCGCCTTCTCCATCGCCTCGGTGTCGGCCAGCAGTTCCTCGCCGGCGCCGGTCGGCACGAACCGGTCGGGCAGCCGGTCGAACAGCCGCGCGCCGATCTGCTTCTCTAGCGCCTGCACGCGGCGCGAGACCGTGGGATGGCTGACGCCCAGCGCCTTCGCCGCCGTGGTCAGCGTGCCGCCGCGCGCCAGGGCGAGGAAGATGCGGAGATCGTCCCAGTTCTTGTCCATGTTCAGAATTGTACAGAGGGCTTTCCGAATTGTGGACTGACGAATACGGGTGTTCGCCCTAGCATCGCCCCATGCACATAGAACCCCGCCTCCTCGTCTTCACCAAGGGCGTGCGTGCCCGCATCGCCGCGACCGTCGCCGTCGGCCTGCTGGGCGTGGGCTGCGGCATCGCGCGGCTCGGCCTGCTGGGATGGCTGATCGGCCAGATCTTCATGGGACGGCCCCTCGGGGAGCTGATGCTGCCGATCCTGCTGATCGCCGGGGTGATGGTGTTGCGTGGCGTCGCCGAGCACTGGCGCGCGGTGCTGGCGCACGAGACGGCGGCGCGGGTCCAGAAGGTGCTGCGCCGCACGCTCTACGACAAGGTCGCCTCGCTCGGCCCGGCAACGGTCGGCCGCCAGCGCTCGGGCGGCCTCACCCTCTCCATGATCGACGGCGTCGAGCAGCTCGAAACCTATTTCGGCCAGTTCCTGCCGCAGTTCCTGATCGCGCTGCTGACGCCGATCCTGATCTTCGTCGTGATCTCCTTCATCGACCTGCCGGTGGCGCTGGTCATGCTGGGCTTCGCGCTGGTCGCCCTGTTCGCGCCCGCCCTGTGGCACAAATGGGACGTGCGCGCCTCGATCGCGCGCATGACCGCCTACAAGTCGTTCGCCGCCGAGTTCCTCGATTCGATCCAGGGCCTGGCGACCCTGAAGGCGTTCGGCCAGGGCAAGGCACGCGCCGACAAGCTCGAGGTCGAGGCGCGCGACCTGTTCCGCCGCACCATGTGGGTGCTGGGCACCAACTCGCTGGCGCGCGGCATCACCGACACGTCGATCGCGGGCGGCGCTGCGGCGGCGCTGATCTATGGCGCGTCGCGGGTGGAATCCGGCGCCATGACGCTGACGGCGCTGCTGGTCATCCTGATGCTGGGCATCGAAATCTTCCGGCCGATGCGCGAGCTGCGGTCGGTGCTGCACCAGGGCATGGTCGGCCTTTCGGCGGCCCAGGGCATCTATCGCATCCTCGACGACCAGCCCTCGGTGATCGATCCGCCGCCAGCGCAGCTCGACGGGCTGCTGGCCCCCACCATCGCCTTCGAGGACGTGCGCTTCTCCTATCCTGGCACGCGCCGCACCGTGCACGAGGGGCTGAACTTCAAGGCAGCGGCCGGCGAGCGGCTCGGCCTCGTGGGCTCCTCGGGCGGCGGCAAGTCGTCGATCGTGCGCCTGCTGCTGCGCTTCTACGATCCCGACCAGGGCCGCATCCTGCTGGGCGGTCACGACCTGCGCACGCTCTCCTTCGCGCAGATCCGCTCGCTGATCTCGGTGGTGAACCAGGACACGTTCCTGTTCCACGGCACGGTCGAGGAGAACATCCGCCTCGGCCGGCCCGGTGCCTCGCGCGAGGAGATGGAGGATGCGGCAAGGGCCGCCAACATCCATGACTTCATCGAGAGCCTGCCGCAGGGCTACGCCACCATCATCGGCGAGAAGGGCATCAAGCTCTCGGGCGGCCAGCGCCAGCGCGTCGCCATCGCCCGCGCGCTGCTGCGCGACACGCCGATCCTCGTGCTCGACGAGGCTCTCTCCGCGGTCGATGCCGAGAACGAGGCGGTGATCCAGGAAGCGCTCGACCGGCTGATGCAGGGCCGCACGACGCTCATCCTCGCGCATCGCCTGTCGAGCGTCATCGACTGCGACCGCATCCTCGTCCTCGACCGCGGCCATGTCGCGGAGGAAGGCCGGCACGCCGCGCTGATGGGCCAGGGCGGCGTCTATGCGCAGCTCATGGCCGAGCAGGCGCGCGAGCAGCAGGCCGGCGTCACGCTCGACACGCTGGCGGCACCGCAGCGGGCGGAGACGATGGCCAGCACCTCGGGCGGCGCGGTCAAGCCCGTCACCGAAGGCATCATCAAGGCCGAGGGCCTCACCTGGTACCAGGTCGTGGTGGCGCTGATGAAGGTGATCATGCCGTGGAAGGGCAAGCTCACCGCGACCTTCCTGCTGGGCGTGGCGCGCGTCGTGTCGTTCATCGGCATCGGCGTGCTCTCGGCGCTCATCGTCCTCGCCCTCAAGAACCACGAGCCCTATGGCGGCCTCGCGATCGCGCTCGCCATCCTCGCACCGGTCTCGGGCATCCTGCACTGGTTCGAATCCTGGCTGGCGCACGACATGGCCTTCCGCCTGCTGGCCGAGATGCGCATCGACGCCTTCCGCAAGCTCGACGCGCTGGCGCCCGCCTATCTGACGCGCCGCCGCACCGGCGATCTCATGGCGCTGGCCACGCACGATATCGAGCTGGTCGAGTACTTCTTCGCCCACACGGTGGCACCGGCCTTCGTGGCGATCCTCATCCCCGCCGCCGTGGTGATCGCGCTCGCGACCGCCAGCGGCTGGCTGGCGATCACCCTGGTGCCGTTCCTCCTCGCCGTCGGCCTCAGCCCCTTCCTGATGCGCAAGCGGGTCGATCGCCTCGGCAGCCAGGCGCGCGAGGCGGCAGGCGAGCTGGGCGCCTTCGCCGTCGACTCGGTACAAGGTCTTGGCGAGATCGTCGCCAACCAGCAGGAGCGGGCACGCGGCGACCGGCTCGACGAACTGTCCCAGCGCCACATCGCGCTGCGCCTGCCCTTCTTCAGCGAGCTCACGCTGCAGCAGGCCATCCTCGAAGTGCTGACGGGCCTGGGCGGCCTCGCCATCGTCGTGGTCGGCGCCGTCCTCGCCTCGCGCGGCACGCTCGATCCGGGCCTGCTGCCGCTGATGACGATCCTCGCCATGTCGGCCTTCCTGCCGGTCTCGGAGATCGCGCAGATCGGCCGCCAGCTCGCCGACACGCTGGGCGCGACCCGCCGCGTCTATGCGCTGGCCAACGAGCCGATCCCGGTCCGCGACGGGCCCGGCGTACCCGCGGCGCGCGGCGCGGCGTCGCTCGCGCTGGAGAAGGTGAACTTCACCTATCCCGGCCAGACGCGCCGCGCCCTTTCCGACGTGAGCTTCACCATTCCGGCCGGGAAGACGGTGGCGCTGGTCGGCACGTCGGGTGCCGGCAAGACCACCACGGCGCAGCTGCTGATGCGCTTCTGGGATCCCGACTCCGGCCGCATCACGCTGAACGGCGCGGACCTGCGCGACTACAGGCTCGACGAGCTGCGCGGCCTCGTGGCCCTCGTGGCGCAGGACACCTACCTGTTCAACGACACGCTGCGCGCCAACATCCTGATCGCACGCCCCGAGGCGACGGAGGCCGAGCTGCTCGCCGCCATCGAACATGCGTCGCTGGGCGAGCTGGTCGCGGCGCTGCCGCAGGGCCTCGAGTCGCCGGTCGGCGAGCGCGGCACCAGCCTGAGCGGTGGCCAGCGCCAGCGGGTCGCCATCGCGCGTGCCTTCCTGAAGGACGCCCCGATCCTGATCCTCGACGAGGCGACCTCGCATCTCGATGCGGTGAACGAACAGGCGGTGCGCCGCGCGCTCGACGTGCTGAAGGCCGACCGCACGACCATCGTGATCGCGCACCGTCTGTCGACCGTGCGCGATGCCGACCTGATCGTCGTGCTGGACGAGGGCCGCGTGGCGGAAAGCGGCACGCATGCCGAGCTGGTTTCGCGCGGCGGCCTTTATGCGCGACTCGTGTCGCGCCAGCTTGCGTCGGTCTACGCGCCGGCGGCACAGTGAGGGGATGAAGCGACAGCTCCATCTCAACCTCTTCATCCAGAGCCGGGGCCATCACGAGGCGTCGTGGCGGCATCCCGACTCCTCGGCCCTCGCGCTGACCGACATCGAATACTTCCGCGATCTCGCGCGGCGTGCCGAAGCCGGCCTGTTCGACTCGATCTTCCTGGCCGACCAGCTGGCGCTGGCCGATACCGTGGCCCATGCGGCCAGCACCTGGCTGGAGCCGATCACCGCGCTCGCCGCCATAGCGGGATCGACCGAGCGCATCGGCCTCATCGCCACCGCCTCGACCACCTATTCCGAACCGTTCAACCTCGCGCGGCAGTTCGGCTCGCTCGACCATATCAGCGGCGGTCGGGTCGGCTGGAACATCGTCACCTCCTGGCTGGCGCCCGCGGCGCGCAACTTCGGCGGCACGGGGCTGGTGAGCCACGACGAACGCTACGAGCGCGGCGAGGAGTTCGTGCGGGTCGCCAAGGCGCTGTGGGACAGCTGGGCCGACGATGCCGTGCTCGACGATCGTGCGAGCGGCCACTATGCGCGCGCCGATCGCATCCGCCCGATCGACCACGCGGGCAAGTACTATCGTGTCGCCGGCCCGCTCAACATGCCGCGCGGGCCGCAAGGGCGACCGGTGTTCGTGCAGGCCGGTTCGTCCGACACCGGCCGCCGCTTCGCCGCCCGCCACGCCGAGGCGGTCTTCACCGCCCAGATGGAAAAGACCACGGCCCAGGAATTCTATGCCGACCTCAAGAAGCTCGCGGCGGCGGAGGGCCGTCCGTCGGAGCAGGTCCTCATCCTGCCCGGCCTCAGCCCGGTGATCGCCTCGACCGAGGCGGAGGCGAAGCGTCTTGCGAAGGAGCTGAACGAACTCACCGATCCCGAAGTCGGGCGCAAGCGGCTGAGCGGCCGGTTCGGCGGCCACGACTTCTCGCACCTGCCGCTCGACCGGCCGCTGACGCCGGAGGATTTCCCCGATCCCGGCACGGTCCAGGCCGCGCGCAGCCGCACCGAGGTGATCGTCGGACTGGTCCGGCGCGAGAAGTTCACCCTGCGGCAGCTGCTCGCCTATCTGGCCGGCGCACGCGGCCACTACACAACCGCCGGAACCCCCGAGCAGATCGCCGACCTGATCGAGGACTGGTTCGACGACGGCGCCGCCGACGGCTTCAACCTCATGCCGCCGCTGCTGCCCTCGATGCTCGACGTGTTCGTGGCCGAAGTCGTGCCGCTGCTGCAGAAGCGCGGGCTGTTCCGCACCGCCTATGACGGCAGGACGCTGCGCGAGCATTTCGGCTTGCCGCGCCCCGCGGCTGCGGCATTCTGAGGCGCCACCGAGCAGAGGAGGCCACCATGTTCAGTCACGTCACGATCGGCAGTAACGATGTCGGCAAGGCCAGGTCCTTCTACGACGCGCTGCTGCAACCGCTCGGCTTGGTGCGTCACATGGACTATCCCAATGCCGTCGGCTACGGCCCGGCCGACGGGCGGCCCCAGCTCTGGATCCTGAACCCGATCGACAAGCAGGCCGCCTCGGTGGGCAACGGCATCACGATCGGCCTCGAGGCACCCGACCGAAGCGCCGTCGATGCCGCATACAAGGCAGCGCTGGCCGCCGGCGGCAAGGACGAGGGCGCGCCCGGCCTGCGCGCGCATTATCATCCCAACTACTACGGCGCCTATCTGCGCGACCTCGACGGCAACAAGATCTGCGTGGTCTGCCATCGCAAGCCGTAGCCGCTTGACAGGCAGGCCCTGGGGACCGCCAATTGATCAACCTTGGGAGCAGGTCATGACAGAGCCGCTGAAGGTCTTCTGGCAGCCCGGTTGAACGAGCTGCCTGAGACTCAAAGAGTTTCTATCGATCCGTGGGATCGACTTCGTCTCCGTTAACGTCCTCGAGGATCCGGCCGGCCTGGCCGAGCTGCAGGCGCTGGGCGCGCGCTCCGTTCCGGTCCTGTCACGCGGCACCCGCTTCATCTTCGGCCAGAGCACGCGGGAGATCGTCGACTTCCTCGGCCTGCAGGAGAAATCGGGCCCCGAGCTTTCGCCGGCCGAACTCCAGGCCCGCCTGGACAAGTTCATGACCGCGGCGATCGGCCTGCTGCCGCTCATGCCGGCGGAGAAGCTCCATATCCACGTGCCGGGGCGCCCCCGCAGCTATCGCTCGCTCGCCTTCCATCTCTTCCGCGTGGTCGATGCCTTCCTGGATGCCGAGCAGGGCGCGACCCTGGTGCAGGCGGCGTTCCGTGAGGAGCCGGCGGCCGATGCCGACACGGCGTCGTTGGCAGCCTACGGCGTTTCCGTGCGGGAGCGCTTCCGCACCTGGTGGTCGCACGGCGATACCGGCGCCGCACGTCTGCTGCCGACCTACTACGGCGCGCAGAGCCTGCACGAACTCCTGGAGCGCACGACTTGGCATTCCGGTCAGCACGTGCGCCAGTGGATGATGCTGCTGGAACGGGAGGGCGTGAGCCACGACGGGCCGCTGCGGGAGGCCGATTTCGAGCGCCTGCCGATGCCCCGCAACGTCTGGGACGGATAGAGTCGCAACCTCCGGACTTGCGGGGCGTTTGGTTCGCCAGACGATCCAAGTTTCATCCCGTATCCTCCGGAGAACCAAATGCGCGTTACCAGCCACGCCAATGGCAAGGACCTGAGCAAGGAAATCGCTGCCCTCAAGGCGCAGCTCGAGGAACTCACGGAGTCGATGAGCGGCACCGGCCATTCCATGGTGGCTCGGGGCGAGGAGGCTCTCGAGGAGACGCTGAAGTCGGCCCGCGAACTGATCGCGAAGTACGGTGACACCGCCAAGGCGATCGCCGAGGACACGATCAGCCTGAAGAACAAGGCGGCCGACAAGCTGGTGGAGCAGACCGAGGCTCGACCGCTGACGACCCTGGCGGCGATCGCCGGCATCGGCTTCCTCGCAGGCTGGCTTTGTCGCCGGCAGTAGCCGGCCGACGGCACGGTCCGACCGGCCCGTCCCGGCGACGAGTCCTTCCATGATCGGCCCCCTGCTCCGGGTCGCGGCCAGTTCGGTCGCGGCCCGTTCGCTGCGGACGGCAGCACAGGATGCGATGACCGGCGCACTGCTCGCGCTGGCCGCCGCGCTCGCAATGGGCGTGGGCGCGCTCTTTCTCACGTTTGCGGCGTACGCCTTTCTCGAGACCCGCCTCGACCCCGCCGGCGCGGCGGCGATCGTGGGTCTGTTCTGGCTGATCGCGGGCGGTGGTTACTTCGCCGCGACGCGGCGCCGCCGCACCTGAACCGGTGTCACCGAGGCGAGCGGCGGCTTGACGGCCAACCGCTCGCTGACCGGCCGGTCTTCCGACAGCAGCACCTCCAGCCAGCGCAGTGACGGCAGATGCGCGGCGACGGTGCTCACGAGGATCAACAGCGGGACGGCCACGATCGCGCCCACGGCCCCCCACATCCAACCGAGGAATGCGACGCCGGCGAAGACGGCGACCGTGTTGAGCGCGCATCGGCGACTGACGAGGGTCGGCGTGACGAGCTGTGACTCCACGAAATGGATGGCCGCCAGGATCGCCGGTGCCGCCAGCATGCGCATCCAGTCGTCGTAGGTGAGGAGCGCCACGAAGGCCACCAGGCCGATGGCGACCGGCGGCCCGACGAACGGCACGAAGGAGGCGAGGCCGACCAGCACGCCCCACAGGATCGGATTGGGGAACCCCAGCAGCGCGAGCACGATCGTCGAGACCAGGGCGACCAGGGAATAGATGATCACCAGGGCGAACAGATAGGTCCCCACGCGCTCGTTGATGTCGCGCATGACGCGCGCGATCCTCACCCGCGTGGCGAAGTTGATCGGCACCCGCAGGATCTGTCGCTTGTGGTCGTTGCGGTGCGCGAGGATCATGAACGAGAGCACGGCGGCGTAGCCGATCTGCAGCAGCACCGCCGGCGTGGTGCTCATCAGTTGCGAGACCAGCGATTGCTCCCGCACGACGACCCGTGCCGGCGGCTCTTCTTTTGCGGCGGCCTGGGGCTGCGGCGCCTGCGTCGCCTGCTCGACGCGATCGGTGAGCTGCTTCACGAAGGCCAGCGACTTGCGCAGCCCCTCGAGCTTTCGTTCCAGCGTGTAGGTGAGGTAAGGCGCCTGCTCGGCCCAGCTCGAGAGGGCGGGCGCGGAGACCACGAGCAGGCCCGCGACCACCAGCGCGAGCAAAGAGACCGACGCCCCCGCCGCTGCGGTCGGCTTCAGCCGCAGCCGCTCGAACTTCCGGGCGACCGGCGTGAGGATCAGCGCGAGGACGATGGCGGCGGCCGTCGGGATGAGAAAGTCACGCGCGAGATAGGCCACCAACCCGACCGCGCAGACCGCGAGGACGATCAGCGGGCGGCGTATGGCCGACGCCCCACGAAGATGTACGGTCGGCACCCGCAGGACTTGATTTTGAGACACGGAACCTCGCTGCGCCGGAGTAACGCCGAGTTGAAGAGCGAGTTCCCGCACGTTCCTCCCTGCGGGCTGAGGTATTTGCGCAAGGCAGCGCGCGGCCTCTAGGCTCGGCGTCGCATGCCGACATACGCCGACACCGTCCCCGTGATGGAGCGCCACCGTTTCGACGTGACCTCCCTCGACCGCTACTTTCGCGAGAAGCTCGAGGGCTATCGCGGCGGGCTCGAGGTCCGGCAGTTCGATTCCGGCCACTCCAACCCGACCTTCTTCGTCGCGGCCGACATGGCGGAGGGCCGCCGCGACTTCGTGCTGCGCAAGAAGCCGCCCGGTCAGCTGGTCGCGTCGGCGCATCAGGTCGACCGCGAATTCCGCGTGATCTCCGCCCTGGCCGCGACGGACGTTCCCGTGGCACCGGCCCGGCTGCTCTGCGAGGACGAGTCCGTCATCGGCCAGATGTTCTATGTCATGGAGGCCGTGCCGGGCCGCATCCTGGTGAACCCGGCAATGCCCGACCAGAGTCCGGCCGAGCGGACCGCCATCTTCGATTCGATGAACGAGGTCCTCGCCCGCCTGCACAGGGTCGATCCCGTGAAGGTCGGGCTCGGCGACTATGGTCGCAGCGGACAGTACATCGCCCGCCAGATCTCGCGCTGGAGCCGGCAGTACGCCGAGCTCAAGACGGAGGACATCCCGGCGATGGACCGGCTCTCGTCCTGGCTGCCCGAGAACATCCCCGACGACGGCGATCCCACCACCATCGTCCACGGCGACTACCGGCTGGGCAACCTGATCGTCCATCCGACCGAGCCGAGGGTCGTGGCCGTGCTCGACTGGGAATTGTCGACGCTCGGGCACCCGTTGTGCGACGTCGCCTACAACTGCCTCGGCTACCACCTGAAGGAGCCGCCGCACGGCTTCGCCACGGTCGACTTCGCGGCGCTCGGGCTTCCCACCGAACGGGACTACGTCGCGGCCTACTGCCGACGGACCGGACGTGCGTCGATTCCCGACTGGAACTACTACCTCGCCTTCTCCCTGTTCCGGCTCGCCGCCATCGCGCAGGGCGTCTACCGCCGCGGCCTGCAGGGCAACTCGTCCAATCCCGAATCGATCAAGATGAGCAGGTCCGCGCGAGAACGGGCCGAGCTCGCATGGAGCCTAGTGTCGTAACGAGAAACGTCGTGGAGGAAACAAGAATGGCAACGAAGAAGATCGGCCGACGCACTTCGATCCTGATGACCGGCGCGGCGCTCGCTGCCCCGCTGGCGCCGAGCGTACGCGCCCAGCAGACCGGCCTGCCCGACAAGCCGCTGAAGATCCTCGTCGGCTTCCCGGCCGGCGGCGGCACCGACGTGATGGCGCGACTGCTCGCCGAGCCGCTGAAGCAGCGCACCGGCCGCAACGTGATCATCGAGAACAAGGCCGGCGCCTCGGGCACGATCGCGGCGGCGGACCTCAAGAACGCGCCCAGCGACGGAACGACCATCGCCTACGTGCCGTCGGCGACCATCGTGCAGAAGCTCACCATGCCCGGCGTGCCGTTCGATCCGCTGACCGACCTCGCCCCGATCACGCTTGCCGGGACGGTCCAGACCGCCTTTTGCGTGTCGCCGACCATCGGTGTCGACAACCTCAAGGAATATGTCGAGTGGCTGAAGAAGAACCCGACCAGGGCTTCCTTCGGCACGACGGCGCTCGGGTCCTTCACGCATTTCTTCGGCGTCATGGCCGGCAAGGCTGTCGGCATCCCGCTCGAGCCGGTGCCCTATCGCGGTGCCGCGCCGCTGGTCGCCGACCTGCAGGGCGGCCATATCGCCGCCGGCTGCGGCGGAATCACCGACTTCCTCGAGCATCACCGCGCCGGCAAGGTGAAGGTGATCTTCACGTCCGGCGTCAAGCCGACGACGTCGGCGCCCGAGATCCCCACCATCACCCAGCTCGGCTATCCGCAGCTCTCGATCCTCGGCTGGTACGTCTTCTTCGCACCGCCCAGGACGCCCGCCCCGCTGATCGATGCATGGGGCAAGGAACTGAAGGCGGTCCTGGCGATTCCCGAAATCCAGAACCGGCTGGTCGGGCTCGGCCTCGACGTCGAGACCTCGACGCCCGCCCAGGTCACGGAACGCATGACGGCGGACCTCGCGCGCTGGAAGACGATCATCGATTCGATCGGCTATAAGCCGCAGGGTTGATCCACCGGAGGCGAGCGCATGCCGATCCTGAAGCGGCCCGATGCCGAGATCCACTATGAGGTCCACGGCAGCGGCTTTCCGCTGTTGCTCTACGCACCCGGCGGCCTGCGTTCGTCGATCGAGTTCTGGGGACCCGGCGCCGATGGCGTGCCGCGTGCCTGGATGGATCCGCGGGTTGCGCTCTCCGACAGGTTCACCGTCATCGCGATGGACCAGCGCAATGCCGGCAGGTCGGTGGCCGACGTGAAGGCAGACCATGGCTGGCACACCTTCGCCGCCGACCATCTCGCGCTGATCGACCATCTGGGCTTCGGACGCTTCGCGGTGATGGGCGGCTGCATCGGCGGCAGCTACTGCTTCGAGGCGATCGAACAGGCGCCGGGCCGCGTCGCCGCCGCCGTGCTGCAGAATCCGATCGGGCTGTGGGAGAACCGCGACACCTGGGACGCGGCCGTGCAGGGCTATGTCGAGACGGTGCGGGCGCGCGATCCCTCGATCTCCGAGGAAACGATCCGGAGCTTCGGCCGGAACATGTTCGACCACGACTTCGTCTTCTCGGTCACGCGCGACTTCGTGCGGAACTGCCGGACCCCGCTGCTGCTGCAGCCGGGGACCGACAAGCCGCACCCTGCCCATACCAGCGACGAGATCGCGGCGCTGGCGCCGGACATTGAGGTCCAGAAGGATTGGCGCGGGCCGCAGTTCCTGCAAGAGTCGATCACGCGCGTCCGCGCTTTCCTCGAGAAGCACACACGATGATGAAGAGACTGACGATCCTGCTCGCCACCGCGCTCGCGATGACCGCGGCGCTCATGGGGCTGGCCCAGGCCCAGGAAGTCTGGGGGGCCGTCGCCACCGACAACGAACGCCTGTTCGGCGTGTCGGCCGGCATGGCGACGCGCGAGGCGGCGGAGACGTCGGCCCTGGCCGAATGCGGGCCCCTCGAATGCAAGATCCGGATGACCGCGCAGCAGCGCTGCATCGCCTACGCCCACAGCGACAATGGCCAGGCGTCCGGTTACGGCGCCGCTCCGACGAGGCAGGCCGCCGAGCAATCCGCCTGGAACGAGTGCAACGCACGGGTACCCAGCAACTCCTGCACGATCCGCAGCGCACGCTGCTTCGAGTAGGCGACCGGCGCCTTCTTCCCCGGAGAGATCAGCGCAGACTCAACGGTCCCGACTGCGCGTCGAGCCACTTGCGGGCCGCATGGAGGTTCTGGAAGACCTTCACCACGCGCTTGCCTTCGGTCAGTTTCGCGAAGGTCTCGGCATTCTCGGCGGCCTGGCCGGGGCTCACGACGAAGGCCAGGGGGCCACGCGGCCTGCCATCGTTCTGTGCCAGGACGAGATTCGCCAGGGCCACGACTCCTGCCTGGTCCAGCGGGGTGGTGGGCGATGCGATATCGATCAGCTTGCGATAGTGCACGACATCGCTGGCCAGGAACTGGACGACCGCGTTGCGGACATCCTCGGCCGTGAAGGTCCCCCGCACGACGACCATGACCAGCCGGCTGGGGTGAAAGATGTCGACATGGATCGGCATGGATTGCAGTCTGCGTCGCCCTCTTTCCACCGCATCCGTGCGGCAGGCTAGCGCGCTTACCATTTCCCGTCGGGCCTGCAAACAGGAGTAGTTGGTGGAGAAGATTGCCATCGTCGTCGTCGTGGCCCTGGCGGCGGGCGCCGCCCTCTATCTGTTTGGCCGTACGGCCTCCTCCCGGCAGCGTCTCACCCGGGCCGTTGCGGCGGCTATCGCCGGGGCGCTGGCCGCCGCCGGCGCGGTCTACGGGCTGGAGGCGCTGACCGGCGATGACACCCAGGTGGTCGACAATGCCATGGCGGAGGCGCGCACCCTGCCGCTGGTCGGCCCGGTGCTGGCCGACGTGCCCGACGCCGAGGCGCGGCTGCGCGCCTCGCTGAAGGAGGAACTGCGCAATCCGACGACCCAGGGCGCACCGCGCCCGCTGGTGCTGATGGGCGAGCTGCGCGCCACCCACATCGTGCCCGCCCTGAAGGCGGCCGACGCCGCCGATGCCGAGAGCGTGCTGGCCGCGCGCATCGCGTTGATGCGACACCTGCGCGACACCAACGTCCAGGCCTGTCGCGAACTCACGCTGATCGGCATCCAGCATGCCGACAGGCTCGATGCGCAGGGCCAGCAACTGATGCGCAACATGCTCGCGGCCATGGAGAAGGCCTATCGCTCGGGCCGCACGGCGCTGAAGGCGGGCGCCGGCGCGCCGCCACCGGCACCGAACGACACCGAAGCGCGAGGGCTGCTCGTCGAAGCAGGCCTGACGCCGGCCGACTTCGAGAAGCTGCAGAACCTCGCGAAGCTTTCGGCCGAGGAAGCCTGCGACCTGGGCATTCGCCTGAACGGCACGCCGTCCCGGCTGCCGCCCGACAAGGCGGGCGGCCTCGCCCGCTATCTGGCGGCGGCGCAGTAACCGACGGCGCTACGCCACCAGGGGCGCGACGACGGCCTTCGATACCGCGGCGACGTCCTGCGGCGACATCCGCACCTGAAGGCCGCGCTGGCCGCCGTTGAGGAAGACGAGTTCGTGCGCCATCGCCCCGGCCTCGAGAGCGGTGCGCACGGCGCGCATCTGGCCGAACGGGCTGATGCCGCCGACCTTGTAGCCGGTCATCCGCTCGGCATCGGCCGGCTTCATCATCTCGGCCGACTTTCCCTTGAAGGCCGCCGCCAGCTTCTTCATCGAGACCTCGCGATCGGACGGCACGATCACGCAGGCGGGCTTGCCGTCGACCAGGGTCATCAGCGTCTTGAGCACGCGCTGCGGCTGCTCGCCCAGCGCCTCGGCCGCCTGCAGCCCCACCTTGTCGGCATCGGGATCGTAGTCATAGGTGTGGACGGTGAAGGCGACCTTCGCCTGCTCCAGCGCCCTGGTGGCGCGCGTGACCTTCGACATCCCTGCTCCTCTCGCGACGAGAAGCAGGATAGCGCCGCGCCCGGTCAGTTTCCCTTGAGAATTTTCGCGGTCGCGTCGGCGAAGACCTGGCAACCGAGCACGATGTCGGCGTCATGGGTGTTCTCGGTGAAGTGATGCGAAATGCCGCCGATCGACGGCACGAACATCATCGCGGCCGGCATCCTGAGCCCGATCACCTGCGCATCGTGGCCCGCGCCTGAGGGCATGCGCACATGCTTGTCCGGCGCGTGGACGGCGGCCGACTCCTCGATCGCCTCGAGGAAGCGTTCGTCCATCAGCAGCGGCTGGGTGCGGGACAGGTTCACGCACTCGACGGTGCAGGGGCTGTTCTTCTGGTGGTCGGCCACGATCTCCATCAGCTTCGCCTCGAAGGCCTGCAGCACCTTCTGGTCGGCGTCGCGGAACTGCAGGATCATCTCGGCCCGGCCGGGAACGATCGCCGGCGCGCCCGGCTCCAGCACCATCTTGCCCACGGTCCACACGCTTCGCGGCCCCGCCACGGCGGGAAACCTGTCCATCACGTCGTTGTAGAGCCGCATCATGGCGACGCCGGCATCCTTGCGGATCGGCATGGGCGTCGTGCCGGCATGGTTCTGGATGCCGCTGAAGGTCAGGCGGAACTGCATGATGCCGACGATCGCCGTCACGATGCCGATGCGCTTGTCGCCGGCTTCCAGCAGGCCGCCCTGCTCGATATGGGCCTCGAGATAGCCGCGATAGCGACCCTCCTCCAGATGCTCGCGCGGCACGCCCTCGAGGCCGGCCGCCTTCAGGGCCTCTCGCATCGGCGTGCCCTCGTCGCGATGCTTCGCCTTGTCGATGTCCGCTTCGGAGAAGATGCCGATGAAGGAACGACTGCCCGTCATCTGGCCCCAATGGCCTTCCTCGTCGGCCCAGGAAGCGACGTCGACGGCGAGATGCGCCGTCTCGGGATCTTCCGCCAGCGCCCGCGCCACTTCGAGCCCGTAGATCACGCCCATGACGCCGTCGAGCCAGCCGCCGCGCGGCTGGGTGTCGGAGTGCGAGCCGATCAGGATTCGCGGACCGGTCTTGGGACTCTTGCCGATCACCGTGCCGATACCGTCGATCACCGGCTCGAGCCCCGCCTCCTTCATCCGCGCCGCGAGCCAGTGCCGGCTCTCGACATCCTGCGGCGACAGGTGCGGCCGGTGCACGCCGGTCTGGTAGCGGCCGAAATCGGCAATGCGCCGCAGGTCGGCGAGCAGTCGTTCACCGTTGATCGTAGGCATTCGCTATCTCCCCTTCCTCATCCTGAGGAGCATCGCGTAGCGATGCGTCTCGAAGGATGAGGGTTTGTGTGTTCATCAATTGAGATGCCCCGCCACCCAGGCGGACAGGGAAAGCAGCCGGTCGTCGGCATGGCGCAGTCCGACCAGCTGGACGCCGAGGGGCAGGCCGCGCGGACCGGTACCGGCCGGCAGGGTCACGCAGGGCGTGCCCGCGAGCGTCCAGATCGAGTTGAAGACCGGATCGCCGGTGAAGGCGATGCCTTGCGGCGCCTCGCCGGGCGCGCTGGGCGTCAGGAGCAGGTCGACCCTGTCGAACAGCGAATCGACATGCGCCCTGAAGGCCGTGGCCTTGCGCTGGGCGGCAACGTAGCGGTCGAACGAGACGGCGAGGCCGCGCTTCATCGGGCCGTTCATCAGCTCGTCGCTGACCTTGTCGGGGTTGCGCAGCCGCTCGTCGGCATAGTTGCGCACGCTCTCGAAGCCGGTGATCGCCGCATGATCGTCGATGATGTCGGCGAAGGGCGCGGCGAAGGCCACGTCGATCACCGATGCCCCCTTGTCGGAAAGGCGTGTCGCCGTCTCCTCGATCAGCGCCTTGGTCTCCGGCTCGGCCTTGTCCCACACCGGCGAACGGCAGACGCCGATGCGCGGCCGGCCGACGGTACGATCGATGCGGACCGGCGGCAGCTTGAGAACAGCCGCGCGGAACAGGGCGATGTCGTCGAGCGTGCGCGCCATCAGCCCCAGCGTATCGACCGAGTGGCACTGCATCTTGATGCCGACGCGGGAGAAATCGCCGAAGGTCGGCTTGTAACCCACCACGCCACAATAGGCGGCCGGGCGGATCACGGACCCGCCGGTCTGCGTGCCGAAGGCGAGAGGCACATGGCCGTCGGCCACCGCCGCGGCGGAGCCGGAGGAGGAACCGCCCGGCGTATGTCCCGGATCGTGCGGATTGGTCGTGGCGCCGGCGTGACGGTTGGCGAACTCCGTCGTCACCGTCTTGCCCATGATCACGGCATTGGCGGTCCGGCAGAGCGCCACGCAGGCGGCATCGCCGAACGGCACCTTTCCGTCGAAGATCGGCGAGTTGTGGCCAGTCGGCATGTCGTAGGTGTCGATGATGTCCTTCACGCCGACCGGAATGCCGCGCAGCAAGCCACCACTCGCCGCATCGGCGGCCCTGGCTTGTGCGATCGCCTGGTCAGGATCGAGATGGGCCCAGGCCTTCACGACATCGTCGCGCTCGGCGATGCGGTCGAGACAGCCGCGCACCAGCGTCTCGGATGTCAGCGTGCCAGCCTCGATGGCGGCAACCGCTTCGACGGCGGTGATCTCCTTCATGACAGCACGCTCCGCGCCCAGGCCGCGATGTCGAGCAGGCCCGCATCCTCATGCTGGCGACCGACGAGCTGGATTCCGACCGGCAGGCCGGTCGGCCCCTTCGTCAGAGGCAGGGTCACACAGGGCATCCAGAGATAGGTCCAGAGCAGGTTGAAGGTGGCGTCTCCGGTGCGTTCGAGGCCGAGCGGCGCCTCTCCTCTCGCCGGGGCGGTCAGGATGACGTCGATGTCGGAGAACAGCGCATCCACCGCCGCGCGGCCGGTCTCGCCCAGTTTGCGGGCGGCGACCCAGGTCGCGTAGTCGATCTTCGACCCGGCCTCGAGCTTGTCCTTCTTCAGGCTCTCGCTCAGCAGTCCCGGAAAGCGCCGCGCCTCGTCGGCATGGGCGCGCGGCCCGTCGAAGGCGGACAGGGTCTTCTGGCCCGCGGTCATGTCGCGCACCGGCGCGGGCAGCTCGATCTCCTTCACCTGGGCGCCAGCCTTGGCAAAGGCCGCCGCCGCTTCGTTCACGGCTTTGGTGCCCTCGGGAGAAAGCTCTTCGCGATGGTGCGTGAAGGCGACGGCGATCCTCGGTGGACGGCCGAGCGGAGCAATCGGCACATTCGGCATTGCCATCAGCGCGGCCCGGAACAGGGCGATGTCCTCGACGCTGCGCGCATAGGCGCCGATCGTATCGAGCCACTCGGTGTTGGCCTTCATGCCGGCGGGCGCGAAGTGGCCATAGGTCGGCTTGTAACCGACGATGCCGCAGAAGGCGGCGGGACGGATCACCGAGCCGCCGGTCTGCGTGCCGGTGGCGAGCACGCTCTGGAAGTCGGCGACGGAAGCAGCGGATCCCGACGAAGAGCCGCCGGGTGTGTGCGCCGGATTGTGCGGATTCTTCGTCGGACCGGGATGGCGGTTGGCGAACTCGGTGGTCACCGTCTTGCCGAGCAGGATGGCGCCGGCATCGCGCGCCAGCGCCACAGTCGCGGCATCGGCGAGCGGCTGGTGCGTGCGGTAGATCGGAGAGCCGTAGGTCGTCGGCTGGTCGAAGGAATCGATGATGTCCTTCACGCCCATCGGGATGCCGTGCAGCAGGCCCCGGCGTGGTCCGCGATCGAGCATCCTGGCGGTTTCCAGGGCAGCCTCGCGGGCGAGATGCGACCAGGCGAGCACGTCGGCGTCGCGCTGGTCGATGCGATCGAGATGATCGCGCACGATCGCCTCGGCAGTTGCCGTCCCCGCGTCCAGTCGTTGCGCGAGTTCGGTGGCGGTGAGCGTGTTCAGCGCGGCCATGATCGACAGGAAAACAGCAAGAAACATGCCGCGTCCAGCGGCGCACCGTGGCTCGCCCCCGTGGCTCGCTTCGTGCTTCGTGGAGCGGAACCACGGAGGTTTCCCATGCTCACCCGTCGCGCCGCGCTTCTCGCCGGCACCGCCCTTCCCTTCATTGCTTCGAGCGTGGCGCAGGCGCAGCAGCCCTCGACCCTGCGCATCGCCATGACGCTCGCCGACATTCCCGCGACCGACGGTGCGCCCGACCAGGGCACCGAAGGCATCCGCTTCATGGGCTATACGCTTTACGATCCGCTGGTCGCCTGGGACCTGTCGTCGGCGACCGCGCCGGCGAAGCTGGTGCCCGGGCTGGCGACCAAGTGGTACCAGGACCCGGCCGACCCCACGAAATGGATCTTCGAGCTGCGCCAGGGCGTGAAGTTCCACGACGGCTCCGACTTCAACGCCGACGCCGTGATCTTCAGCATCGACCGCGCGCTGAACGACAGGTCGCCGGTTTTCGATCGCGTCGGCCGCAGCGTGCTGCTGGCAGCGCTGTGGCCGCTGATCGCCTACCGCAAGATCGACGACTACAAGGTCGAGCTGCAGACCAAGGGCGTCGACACGATCATGCCGTCGTTGCTCAACCGCTTTCCGATCTCCAGTCCCGCCAACTTCGAGAAGGTGGGCCGGGATTGGCAGGCCTATCGCAAGTCGCCGTCGGGCACCGGCCCGTGGAAGATGAAGGCCTGGACGCCGCGCGAGCGCGCCGAGCTGGAGCGCAACAACGACTACTGGGACAAGGCGCGCATCCCCAGGAGCGAGCGCATGGTGCTGCTGCCGATCCCCGACGTCTCCACGCGCACCGCGGCGCTGCTGTCGGGCCGGGTCGACTGGATCGAGGCGCCCGCACCCGATTCGCTCGACAAGCTGCGCGCCGGCGGCTGCAAGATCGAGACGAACGCGATCCCGCACATGTGGCCCTATACGCTCAGCATGCTGCCGGGCGCACCGACGGCCGACATCCGCGTGCGCAAGGCGCTGAATCTGGCGGTCGACCGCGACGCGATGGTGAAGCTGCTGAACGGCCTCGCCGCACCCGCCGTGGGCTGCGTGCCAGCCGACCATCCTTGGTTCGGCAACCCGTCCTTCAAGATCCGCTACGATCCGGCGGAGGCGAGGAAGCTGCTGGCCGAGGCTGGCTACGGTCCGCAGAAGAAGCTCAAGATGAAGGTCGCGATCTCGACCTCCGGTTCGGGCCAGATGTATCCGCTGATCATGAACGAGTTCATCCAGCAGCAGTTCGCCGAAGTCGGCGTCGATCTCGAATTCCAGGTGATGGACTGGAACGCGCTGCTCAACTTCATGCGCCAGGGGGCCAAGGCACCCGAGGCCGCCACGTTCAGCGCCATCAACGTCAGCTGGAACACGATGGACCCGCACAACGCCTTCATGCGCTTCGTCGACAGCCAGCAGGTCCCGCCCAAGGGCTCGAACTGGGGCTACATCAACGATCCGGAGTTCGACAGGCTGGCCGCCGAGGCGCGCAGCACCTCCGATCCGGCCGAGCTCGACAAGGTGCTGGCCAAGATCAACACCCGCATGGTCGACCAGGCCGTGTTCGTCTGGTTCGTCCACGACGTCTGGCCGAACGCGATCTCGTCGAAGGTGAAGGGCTACGTCCACCCCAAGAGCTGGTACGTCGACTTCTCGCCGGTGACGGTGGGGTAGACGGAGGGCTACCCCGGCTTGCGTTGAGACCAGCCAATATAGAGCCCGGCGCCCACGATGATGGCGGCGCCGGCCCATCCGAAAAGATCGGGAAAGTCGCCGAAGAACAGATAGCCAATGGCAACGGAGCCGATGAGCTGCATGTACTGGAACGGTGCCACGATGTTGGCGGGCGCATAGGTGAGCGCCCGGGCGACAAAGTAATGTCCCGTGCCGCCCAGCACGCCGAGGCTGCAGAAATAGAAGATATCGCGGGCGCTGTGCGGCGTCTTCCAGACGAAGGGCAGGACGAGCAGCATGCCGAGTCCGCCGACGATCGAACTGTAGAAGGCCGAGGTCTCCGGCGTGTCGATGTTCGAAATGAGACGCGTCAGGACCTGATAGATCGCATAGCAGGCCGCGCTCAGCAGCGAGAGCAGGGCCGCCCATTGGAACACCGCACTGCCCGGCTGGATCAGGATCAGAACGCCGATGAAGCCGACCATGAGCGCCACGATGTGCATGCGCGCCGCGCGCTCGCCCAGCACGAGCCATGCAAGGGGGAGGACCAGCAGCGGCGCCATCATCGTGATCGCCGCGGCCTTGCCGAGCGGAATGTAGACGATGGCGAGGAAGCTCGCGGCGTTCGAGGTGAACAGCATCAGCGACCGGACGAGCTGCGTGCCGGGCCGCCGCGTGCGCAGCATGCCCAGCCCGAACTTCGGGACGAAGACGACCAGCATGTAGACGATGTGGCCGAAGGCGCGGGCCCACGAGATCTGCAGCGTGTTGTAGTCGGCGCCGAGGAACTTGGCGAAGCCGCTCATGATCGGGAAGAGCAGGCCCGCACCGCACATGAAGAGAATGCCGGCCAGGATGCGCTGCGTGGCGAAGGCCGGGGCAGACGCGGAGGGGGGCTTCAAGGGGCGGGCTTCGCGGCCTGCAGCGCCTCCCACACCCTTGCCGGCGTGGCTGGCATCTCGAGGCGTTCGACGCCGGTGGGACGCAGCGCGTCGAGCACGGCGGCCATCACCGTCTGCGGCGCGCCGATGCAGCCCGCCTGGCCCGACCCTTTGACGCCCAGCGGATTGGCTGCGGTCGGCCGCTCGATCAGCTCGATATCGAAGAAGGGCAGGTCGGCCGCGCGCGGCAGCGCATAGTCCATCAGCGAGCCGCTGAGCAGCTGGCCGGACTCGGGATCGTAGACCGTGTGCTCGAGCAGGGCCTGGCCGATCCCCTGCGCGAGGCCGCCCTGCACCTGCCCCTCGGTCAGCATCGGATTGATCAGGCGGCCATAGTCGTCGACCGCGGTGTAGCGCAGCAGGTCGATGGCGCCGGTCTCGGGATCGATCTCGACCTCGGCGACATGACAGCCGCTCGGGAAGGTGAAGACGTCGGTCACGTTCAAGACGTGCTCGCCGAGACCGGGCAACATGCCCTCGGGCAGGTTCGCCGCCTCCTGCGCGCTGCCGGCCAGCGTCGCAAGATCGATGGTGCGATCGCTGCCGCGCACCGTGAAGCGCCCTTGCTCGTAGTCGATCTCATGCTCGCTGGCTTGCAAGAGATGCGCCGCCAGCCGACGCGCCTTCGCCAGCGCCGCATCCATCGCCCTGACCAGCGCCGCGCCGCCCATGTGCATCGAGCGGGCGCCGCCATGGCCGGCGCCGCTCCGCACGGCGCGCGTGTCGGCCTGGACGTAGCGGAAGGCCTCGATCGGCAGGCCGAGATGCGTCGCGGCGATCTGCGCGAACGACGTCTCGTGCCCCTGTCCGTTCGACTCGGTGCCGACGGCGATCATGACGCTGCCATCGGGCTCGAACCGCACCTCCGCCCCTTCGTTGGGCGCGCCGCGCGACGTTTCGAGGAAGCAGGCGACGCCGAGGCCGCGCAGGCGGCCGCGCGCCTTGGCCGCCGCGCGCCGCTCCTCGAAGCCGGGCGCGCGCGCCACGGCTGCCTCCAGATTGGCCACGAAGTCGCCGGAGTCGATCACCATGCCCATCGCGGTCCGATGCGGGAACGAGGCGATCAGGTTCTGCCGCCGCAGGTCGGCCGGATCGCGGCCCAGGACACGCGCCGCCGCCTCGATGGCGCGCTCGACGATGTAGTTGGCCTCCGGCTTGCCGGCACCGCGATAGGCGTCGACCGGCGTCGTGTTGGTGACCGCGCCGCGCACGTCGACGGCGATTGCGGGGATGTCGTAGACGCCGCCCTGTGCCGTCGAAGCGGCAACCACCGAGGCGCCGGGCCCATTGCCCGACAGATAGGCGCCGAGGTTGGCGACCATCGCGACGTCGAGCGCGAGAATGCGGCCCGTCGCGTCGAGTGCGATCCGCGCCGTCGCCTCGATGTCGCGTCCCTGGGCGCCCATCACGAAATCCTCGGCGCGATCGGCGAGCCAGCGGACCGGACGCTGCAGCCTGCGCGCGGCCCACAGCAGCAGGATCCATTCGGGATAGAGGAAGTTCTTCATCCCGAAGCCGCCACCGACATCCGGGGCATGGAGCTGGATGCGCTCGGGCGACACCTTGAAGATGAATTCGGCGAGCTGGCGGCGGATGCCGTGCAACCCCTGCCCCGTCAGTTCGAGATCCATCGTGTCGGTCGTCGCATCGTAGCGCGCGATGCCGGCGCGCGGCTCCAGCGGCACGACGATGACGCGATTGTTGGTCACGTCGACATCGACGATGCGGGCAGCCCTCTTCATCGCCTCGGCGACGGCTGCAGGATCGCCGCGCTGCACGTGATAGACGAGGTTGCCCGGTGCCTCGTCCCAGAGCGCGGGCGCGCCGGCCGCCAGTGCCGTGCGGCCGTGGATCACCGACGGCAGCGGCTCATAGTCGATCGAAATGCGCTCCGCCGCCTCGCGCGCCATCTCCGCGCTGTCGGCCACGACGAAGCAGACCGGATCGCCGACGTGGCGGACGCGGCCCGAGGCCAGCGCCGGGCGGGGCGGCACGATCATCGGCTTGACCGCCGCGAGGCACGGCATGAATCCCAGCCCGTCCGCGGCGAGATCGTCGGCGGTGGCGATCAGACGGACGCCCGGCATCGATGCCGCTGGCGACGTGTCGAGCGAACGGATCACGGCATGGGCATGCGGTGAACGAAGGACATGGCCGTGCAGTGCCGCAGGCTCGGCAATGTCCTCGACATAGCGGCCGCGCCCGGTGAGGAAGCGGGAATCCTCCAGCCGGCGAATCGATCTCGGATCCTGTTTTGCGTCCGCCACCTGCTCTCCTCCCGGCCCGTTGATGTGCAACGAACATACACCATTGACGGGCCGCGACGACCGGCGGAGGCTGCCGGCCTCCCGCCCCAACATCGCTCTTCGGAGGACTCGCATGATCGATCTGCACTACTGGCCGACGCCCAACGGCAAGAAGGTCACCATCCTGCTCGAGGAATGCGGCCTGCCCTACAAGGTCGTGCCGGTCAACATCGGACAGGGCGACCAGTTCAGCGATGCCTTCCTGGAGATGAATCCCAATCATCGCATGCCGGTGATGGTCGACAATGCGCCGGCCGACGGCGGCAAGCCGCTGGTCGTCTTCGAGTCCGGCGCCATCATGATGTACATCGCGGAGAAGGCCGGGAAGTTCTATCCGCAGGACCTGCGGACCAAGCACGAAGTGAACCAGTGGCTGATCTGGCAGATGGCCAACCAGGGACCGAAGAGCGGCGAGTGCGGTCATTTCCGCCGCCTCGACCAGGCGAAGGAAGGCGACCAGAGCTATGCGATCCGGCGCTTCACCGACGAGGTCAACCGGCTGTACGGCGTGCTGAACAACCGCCTCTACAAGCACCGGTATCTCGCGGGCGACCAGTACACGATCGCCGACATGATCTGCTATCCGTGGACGGTGAACTGGAAGTTCCAGGGCCAGGACATCGAGGAGTTCCCCTACTTCAAGCGCTGGTTCGAGGAGCTGGGTGCGCGCCCCGCCGTCCAGAAGGGCATGGCGGTCGGTGCCGACTTCGCGGTCGATCGCGAGAAGCTGCCGCCCGAGGAGCAGGAACGCATCCGCAAGATGCTCTACAACCAGCGCGCCCGCCCCGTTCGCGTCGCGTAGCTTCTACCGGCGCTGCTCGCTGGAGAGAGGCGGCGCCACCTCCTCCAGCGGCCTGCACTCGGCGGCGATGCCGAGCTTCAAGGTCACCAGCGCCGCCGCGATCATCAGCGCGGCGCCCAGCAGGTAGCCCCACATGATCTCGGTCGAACTGCCGCCCGCGATCAGCACGCCGAACAGCCATGGGCCGCCGACCCCGCCGATCAGCGTGCCGAAGGCATAGAACAGCGCGATGGTGAGCGCCCGGATCTCGAGCGGGAAGCATTCGCCCACCGTGAGATAGGCCGCACTCGCCGCCGCCGAGGCGAAGAAGAAGACGACGCTCCACATCGCCGTCTGGGTGGTGGCGTCGAGAAGGCCGGCGTCGAACATCCAGCCGGTCATGGCCAGCAAGACGCCCGAGATCGCATAGGTGGCCGTGATCATCTGCCGGCGCCCCAGCGTGTCGAACAGCGGCCCCAGCAGCAGCGGCCCCAGGAAGTTCCCAATCGCGAAGGGCAGGATGTAGAGGCCGACCTTGTCCGCCGGCACCTGGTAGAAGCTGGTGAGGATCAGGGCATAGGTGAAGAAGATCGCGTTGTAGACGAAGGCCTGAGAGGCCATCAGCACGACACCGAGGGTCGTACGGCCGCGATAGTGTTTGAGCAGGGTTCGCGCCACCGAGACCATCGTCGTCCTGTGCGGGTCGCCGAGCGACAATGTCGTGGTCACCGGGTCCAGCTTGCGGCCCGTGTCAGCCTCGACGCGCGCCTCGATTGCCTCGACCACGCCTTCGGCCTCGCGCGGCTTGCCATGGATCATCAGCCAGCGCGGGCTCTCCGGCAGGAAGCGCCGGAGATAGAGGATGACGAGGCCCAGCACGGCACCGCTGCCGAAGGCGACCCGCCAGCCCATGTCGGGGTCGAGCACGTTCGGATCGAGCAGCCACACCGACAGCAGCGCGCCGCCTGCCGCCCCGAGCCAGAAGCTGCCGTTGATGGCGAGATCGATGCGACCGCGCAGGCGCGCCGGAATCAGTTCCTGGATCGCAGAATTGATCGCCGAATACTCGCCGCCGATGCCTGCACCCGTCAGGAAGCGGAACAGCAGGAAACTGTAGAAGTCCCAGGAGAAGGCCGTGGCCGCCGTGGCGACGAGGTAGACGCCCAGGGTGACGTTGAACAGCCTCTTGCGCCCCAGCCGGTCCGTGAGATGCCCGAAGAACAGCGCGCCCAGCACCGCGCCCGCGAGATAGGCGCTGCCCGTGAGCCCGACCTGTTCGGCCGTCAGTTGCAGGCGCGAACTGGTCTGCAGCGCCGCGGCCACGGAGCCGGCCAAGGTGACCTCCAGACCATCGAGGATCCAGGTGATACCGAGCGCAATGACGACCAGCCGGTGAAAGCGGCTCCACGGCAGGCGGTCGAGACGGGCGGGAACGTCGGTGCGCACAAGCGATGCAACGCATCGGTGCGGCGAAGGTTCAGCGCGGTTGGCCACCATCACCGCCGCAAGGCTGGGTTGCCGGGCCGGCGCTGGCGACCGACCGGACTGCCGCCTAAGCTGGCAACATGTCCGACAACACGATGGCGGCCGGCCCCGCGCCCGTCTCTGCCCCCGCGGCGCCGGCTGTCGCCGCCTCCGCCGACAGCACGACCTTCGCCGTCATCCTGTCCCTGAGTTTCTGCCACCTGCTCAACGACATGATGCAGTCGCTGGTGCCGGCGCTTTATCCGATCCTCAAGGATTCATACGCGCTGTCGTTCGGCCAGATCGGCTTCATCACGCTGGCCTTCCAGTGCACCGCGTCGATGCTGCAGCCGGTCGTCGGCATGTACACCGACAGGAAGCCCCAGCCCTATTCCCTGATGGTCGGCATGGGCTTCACCCTGGTCGGCCTCCTGCTGATGTCGCAGGCGAGTTCCTATCCGCTGATCCTGTTCGCGGCCGCGCTGATCGGCATGGGCTCGTCGGTCTTCCATCCCGAGGCCTCGCGGGTCGCGCGCATGGCCGCGGGCGGACGCTATGGTCTGGCGCAGTCGCTGTTCCAGGTCGGCGGCAACATGGGCTCGGCCGCGGGCCCTCTGCTCGCCGCGTTCATCGTCGTGCCGGCCGGCCAGCAGAGCATCGTGTGGTTCTCGGCCGCCGCCCTCGTCGCGATGATCGTGCTGTTCCAGGTGGGACACTGGTACAAGGCCAACCGCGCCAGCCAGAAGCCGGCGGCCCGCAAGACCGCCGCAGCCGCCGGTCACGTGACCCTGTCGAAGGGCCGCGTCGGCATCGCGGTCGCGATCCTGGTGGCGCTGCTGTTCTCCAAGAACGTCTACAGCGCGAGCCTCGGCTCCTACTTCACCTTCTACCTGATCCAGAAGTTCGGCGTGGAAGTGCAGACCGCGCAGCTCTTCCTGTTCGCCTTCCTGGTCGGCATCGTCGCCGGCACGATCATGGGCGGCCTCGTGGGCGACCGGGTCGGCCGCATCCCGGTGATGTGGTTCTCGATCCTGGGCGCCCTGCCCTTCGCGCTGATGCTGCCCTACGCCAACCTGTTCTGGACCGGCATCCTCGCGGTCACGGTGGCGATCATCATGGCGTCGGCCTTCTCCGCCATCCTGGTCTACGCGCAGGAACTCCTGCCCGGCCGGGTCGGGCTGGTCGCCGGCATGTTCTTCGGCGTCTCGTTCGGTCTGGGCGGCCTCGGCGCCGCGGCGCTGGGCGAGATCGCCGACCATGCCGGCATCGAGGCCGTCTATAAAGTGACGCCCTTCCTGTTGCTGCTCGGCCTGCTCACCGCCTTCCTGCCCAAGCACCCGAGCGCGCCGAAGCTGCCGGCCTGATCGGGCCCCGATCAGGCGAGCGCAGCCGTCGCGATCCGGCCGGCCTCGGCGATCACCGCACTCCGCGCCTCGTCCGATATCGTGGAGCCCGTGTAGTAGACGGTGACGAAGACCGGCGCGCGGCCGGGAGGCCAGGCGACGGCAATGTCGTTGGCGCTGCCATTGCCACCGGTGCCGGTCTTGTCGCCGACCCGCCACGACGCCGGCATGCCGGCCCGGAGCCGCTTGTCGCCCGTCTTGTTCGCGACCAGCCAGCCGATCAGGCTTTCGCGCGACGCTGCCGAGAGCGCGTCTCCCGCGACGAGTTTCTGCATGGTGCCGAGCATCGCGAGCGGCGAGGTCGTGTCGCGCGGATCGCCCGGCGTGCCCTCGTTCAGCGCGGTCTCGATCCGGTCGAGTCGGGTCACCGGGTCGCCCAGGGTGCGGACGAAGGCGGTCAGCCCCTCTGGACCGCCGAAGCTGGCGAGCATCAGGTTGCCGGCCGTGTTGTCGCTGAGCGTCATGGCCGCGGCGCAGATCGCCTCCACCGTCATTCCCGCCGGTCCGGCATACTCGCTGGTCGCCGGCGAATAGGTGACGAGGTCACTCTTGGAAAAGACGATGCGGCGGTCGAGCCGCTCCTCGCCGCGATCGACGCGCGCCAGCATCAGGGCCGTCGCCAGGAACTTGAAGGTGCTGCACATCGGGAAGCGCTCGTCGCCCCGATAGGCGACGCGCCGGCCGCCCGCGGTGTCCAGCATGGCCACGCCGAGGCGACCGCCATGACGCTGCTCGAGGGCGCGCAGCGAAGCCGCCGCATCGTCGGCGAAGGCCGGCAGGGACAGAAGCGGCACGGCCAGAAGCGTGCGGCGGGCGATCGAGACGGGCACCGTTTTCTCCTCATGAAGGAGCCCGTGGGGTAGCGGGCGAATGTGGCGGCAACCGGCCTGTCGTTCGCGCATGATTGGGCTAAGCTCGCAGGCATCGGGAGGAAATCATGAAGGACTTCGCAGGCAGGATCGCGGTCATCACCGGCGGCGGCACGGGCATGGGCCGCGAACTCGCGCGGCAACTCGCAGCCGAGGGGTGCAGCCTCGCGCTGGCCGACGTCTCGGCCGGTGCTATGGCCGAGACCAGGCGGCTGTGCGAAGCGGCGGGACTGAGCCAGGGGCAGCGCATCACCACGCATGTCGCCGACGTGGCCGACGAGCCGCAGGTGGTGCGTTTCCGCGACGAGCTCGCCGAACAGCACGAGACCGATCGCATCCATCTCCTGTTCAACAATGCCGGCATCGGCGGCGGCGGCAGCTTCCTCGTCAATTCGCGCGACGAATGGGAGCGCACGTTCAACATCTGCTGGGGCGGCGTCTATCTGTGCACGCGGACGTTCATGCCCATGCTGCTGCGCGCCGACGCCGGTCACATCGTCAATACGTCGAGCGTGAACGGCTTCTGGGCCTACATCGCCCCCAACATCCCGCAGACCGCCTACGCCGCCGCCAAGTTCGCCGTGAAGGGCTTCACCGAGGCGCTCATCACCGACCTGCGGCTCAACGCTCCGCACATCAAATGCTCGGTGGTGATGCCTGGACACATCGGCACATCGATCATCGCCAACTCGCGCAAGCTGCAGAGCGGTAACCAGACCGAAGAGATCACTGCGCACGAGGTCGGGCTGGCGCGGGCCCGCATTGCCTCGATGGGCATCGATGCCGCCGCGCTTTCGGACGACGACGTCCGGCGGATGATCGCGGAGCGCGCCCGACGTTTCCTCGAGGAAGCACCGACGACGGCGGCTGAGGCGGCCACCGTCATCCTCGACGGCGTGCGCAACGAGCGCTGGCGCATCCTGGTCGGCCGAGATGCCGAGCGGATCGACAGCCTCGTGCGCGAGACGCCCGAGCGGGCGTACGAGACGGAATTCTTCGAGGCGTTTGCGAAGGAGACCGGCTGGGTCGTCGGCGGCCGCTGATCCCGCCGCCGGCGCTACTCGGCTGCGTCGGGGCGACGGGGCACCGCGGCGGAGCTGAGCGGCGGCGCCTGCCGGCCTTCCATATCCGGAAGAACGACGTCGCGCAGGTCGAACGAGGGCCGCTGATTGGCCACGGTGAGGCGATCGAACAGGAACAGGCGCCGCGCATGGGCGGGCGGCTTGCGGATCGCCTCCATGAGGCCCCGCTCGCCCTGGAGCACGACCTCGTACCGGTCCGGATCGGTCGCCGACAGGCTCACATAGCAGGCCGGGCGAACGCGGCCGGACTGGTTGAGCGAGACCTCGAAAGTCGGTCCCACCAACGCCGGCAGGGCGACGCCCGCGGCGCGAAGATCGTCGTAGAGCCTGTCGACCTCGTCCTTGTTGCGCATCACCGACCAGGTGGCGAGCTGGTCCGCGAGCTTGCCGCGGGTCCCGGCGGCGTTCATGCCGGCCTGGACGCGCTCCAGCATGTACTGCCGGACCTGCGGCGCGGCGATGGGACCGACGATGAAGGCGGACAGGGGCGCCGATGCAGCCAGCGAGTTGTTGCAGACATTGACGGCCTGATGGGACATCGGCAGGGCCGGGCGTTCGAGGCCGACCGGGCAGAGGTTCAGCGCCAGGAATTCGCCGATGGTCTCGACGTACTGGAATTCCTCGACGGGTCTCGCCATGAGGTTCGCCACGAAGGCCGGCGGAAGCCCGAGGTCGGCGGCATATCGGATCAGCATCGCCGCGCCGCCGCGCGCATCCGCGAACCCCTGGAGGCGGCTCGCCACGGGATCGTCATGGGTCCCGTCGCGCAATGCGGTGCGATCGAGGAAGAAGTTGTGGAACGCGACCTTGCCGCCGATCTCGACGTTGCAATCCGTCGGATAGGCCGCCGCGCTGCGAACCGTGGTGCCGCCGAGCAGAGCCAGCGCACAGGCCGACAGGCAGACATCCTGTCTGCGGACCATGGCAACGACCTTGAAGCTGCGCAGCAACTCGCCGATCCGGATGCCCTCGGACAGGTTTCCGCCGAGGCTGCTCAGCTCGATCGTGGCAAGCGGCATTCCCGGCTTCGCCGGCGAGGAGGCCTGGAGCCTCGTCAGTTCCGCCCGGAGCTTTTCGGCATCGCCGGCCTCGATCATGCCGGTCAGCCGCAATCTCGGCGTGTCCTGCGCATCGGTCCGCAAGGGGAAACCCCTGGACGTCGAGGGCGACAGGGAGACGATGGTCGAAGCCTGCAACTCGCCCGCACCCAAGGCCGTCGCAATGAACGCGAGCGCGAAAACGAGAAGGGCCGACAAGCTCCGCATACTCAAATCCTGCCTGCAGCAATCACGCCACCGTGCGGCACGTCTCCAAACCTGCACGGCCAACCAATACTTTTTGTGGCGGCAAAGGGAGTCAAACGATTAATGCGGCCGGCGCCACTCCAGCCCTCGATCTCTCGAAGCAGTGAACGTGGGGCACGCCCCACCGAACATGAAAAGGGCTCCGGAACCCCCATGCAGGCGTCCCGAAGCCCTTGATCTAGCATCGCGCCCCGTTGGTGGACGAGCGTGCGATGGCTTCGTTCGTGTCCCGGACTGCGTACGCCCGCCTTCACAAGGCGAGGCGTACGGATGCGTCCGCCTCAGGCCTTGAGGTTGACCGCGGCTTCCTTGCCCCGCTCGACCTGAACGTCGTAGCTGATCTTCTGGCCTTCATTCAGGCCGTTCAGTCCGGCCCGCTCGACCGCGCTGATGTGGACGAACACATCCTTGCCGCCCGTGTCGGGCTGGATGAATCCGTAGCCTTTGGTGGCGTTGAACCACTTGACGGTACCTGAAGCCATATCGTGAGTGTCCTTAATTTCCGGCGCGCAAGCTGCACCGTCGTTACGATAGCAACATTTCACCCCGTCTGACCATCGCCTGTCCATGGTCACGTTTCACAATCGGCAGTTGCCTTGAAAGCGCCGCTTTTGCGTTTAGCACCCTTTCCCGGCGAACCGACCGTCCAATGGTTCGAGCCCGACGGTCTTCAGCGTGCGGGAGGCGTGAAGCCCTTGCTGCGGATCTTCTTCTCCAGGATGGCGATGCCGGCTGCCGTGTTGCCCTTGTTGCACTTGTCGATGCCTTCCATGATGTCGAAGTCGGGACGCGTGCCACCGTTGCCGCCGGGATCGCCGAGATACCGGGTCGCGTACTCGCCCAGTTTCTTGCAATAGGCCGCGTCGTCGCTCTGGGCCATCGCCTGACCGGTCAGCAGGACGGATAGAAGCACCAGAAAAGTCAGCCGTGTCATGGATCAGGACGCTCATCGATGGGGGCGGCCGACCACGAGCATCGGTCGGGGCCGCGACTTGGATTGTATGCTCTCAGGCACAATACGCGGGCTCGTTCGATCCCGCCAATCCGTTCGTGATGCGCTTACTATGCCCGGCCGTCCTTGAGGCGAAGGACGGCCTCGCGCACGGGCTCGTCCAGCCCCTCGCCGCCTTTGTCCAGATGCGCAACGATGGCGGCGCGCATGCGGGGATCCCAGAACTTCCGGAAGTGCAATGCGATGGCGGCCGCCGGATCGACGTCGCGCTGCGGCACGAAGAACCGGCCGATCTGGTTGGCCATCGTCACGAGTTTGTCCGACGACATTCCGTCTACTCCGCCGCGACCCGCCGGCTGTGCCGTGCCTGCTCGGCATATTCCTTCTGCCAGTCGCCGGGGCCGTTGGACGGCGACACCTGCACGGCGGTGACCTTGTACTCCGGGCAATTGGTCGCCCAGTCCGACAGGTCCGTCGTGACCACGTTGGCCTGCGTCTCGGGATGGTGGAAGGTCGTGTAGACGACGCCCGGCGCCACCCGGTCGGTAATCCGGGCGCGCAGGCTGGTACTGCCGACGCGGCTGTCGAGCCTAACCCAGTCGCCGTCGCGCACACCGCGATGCTCGGCATCGTGCGGATGGATCTCCAGCAGGTCCTCGTCGTGCCACGCGACATTGCCAGTCCGCCGCGTCTGGGCACCGACATTGTACTGGCTGAGGATGCGGCCCGTGGTGAGCAGCAGCGGAAAGCGCGGACCGGTCCGTTCGTCGGTCGGCACATATTCGGTGACCAGGAAATTGCCCTTGCCGCGGACGAAGCCGCCGACATGCATGACGGGCGTACCGAGCGGCGCCGTCTCGTTGCAGGGCCACTGGACCGAGCCGACCCTGTCCAGCAAGTCGTAGGACACGCCGGCAAAGGTCGGCGTCAGCGCCGCGATCTCGTCCATGATCTCCGACGGATGCCGGTACGGCATCTCGAAGCCCATGGCCCTGGCGATGGCCAGCGTGATCTCCCAGTCGGCCATGCCGCTCCGGGGTGTCATCACCCGGCGCACGCGATTGATGCGCCGCTCGGCGTTGGTGAAGGTGCCGTCCTTCTCGAGGAAGGTCGAGCCCGGCAGGAAGACATGGGCGTAGTTCGCCGTCTCATTCAGGAACAGGTCCTGAACCACGACGCACTCCATGGCCGACAGCGCCTGCGCGACATGAGCGGTGTTCGGATCGGACTGGAGAATGTCCTCGCCCTGGACATAGAGCCCCTTGAAGGTGCCCTCGATCGCCGCGTCGAACATGTTGGGAATGCGCAGGCCCGGCTCGGCGTCGAGCGAGCGGCCCCACATCTCCTCGAACATCCCGCGCGTCGCCTCGTCGGAGATGTGGCGATAGCCCGTCAGCTCGTGCGGGAACGAGCCCATGTCGCAGGCGCCCTGGACGTTGTTCTGGCCGCGCAGCGGATTCACGCCGACGCCCGGCCGTCCGAGATTTCCGGTCACCATGGCGAGATTGGCGATCGCCATGACCGTCGTGGTGCCCTGGCTGTGCTCGGTGACGCCGAGACCATAGTAGATCGCGGCATTGCCGCCGGTGGCGTAGAGTCGCGCGGCCCCGCGGATCGCCTCGGGATCGACGCCGGCGATCGGCCCGACCGCTTCGGGACTGTTCTGCGGCCCTGCCACGAAGGCCGCCCAGTATTCGAAGGCGTCGCGGTCGCAGAACTCCCGCACGAAGCGCTCGTCGGACAGGCCTTCGGTCACGATTGTGTGGGCGAGCGCGTTCATCACCGCCGCATTGGTGCCGGGCCGCAGCGGGAGGTGATAGTCGGCTTCGACATGCGGCGTGCGCACGAGATCGATTCGGCGCGGATCGATCACGATCAGCCTGGCCCCCTGGCGCAGGCGCTTCTTGAGGCGCGAGGCGAAGACGGGATGCGCATCGGTCGGATTGGCGCCGATCACCAGGATCACGTCGCTCTGCTCGACCGAGTCGAAATCCTGCGTGCCCGCCGAAGTGCCGAAGGCCTGCTTGAGGCCGAAGCCGGTCGGCGAATGGCAGACACGGGCACAGGTATCGACATTGTTGTTGCCGAAGCCGCCGCGGATCAGCTTCTGCATGACGTAGGTCTCTTCGTTGGTGCAGCGCGACGAGGTGATGCCGCCGATGGCGAGGCGGCCATGCTTCTCCTGCAGTCGCCGGAACTCCGAAGCGACCCGCCCGATCGCCTCGTCCCAGCTCAGCTCGCGCCACGGCTGGTCGATGCTCTCGCGCACCATCGGCTTCAGGATTCGGTCGCGATGATGGGCGTATCCCCAGGCGAAGCGTCCCTTGACGCAGGAGTGCCCGCGATTGGCCTTGCCCTCCTTCCACGGCACCATGCGCACGAGCTCCTCGCCGCGCATCTCGGCCTTGAAATTGCAGCCGACACCGCAATAGGCGCAGGTCGTCACCACCGAGTGCTCGGGTTGCCCGATCTCGATCAGGCTCTTTTCCGAAAGCGTGGCCGTCGGGCAGGCCTGCACGCAGGCGCCGCAGGACACGCATTCGGAGCTCAGGAAGTCGTCGGATAACGAACCGGCCGACACCTTCGAGTCGAAGCCGCGGCCCTGGATGGTGAGGGCAAAGGTCCCCTGCACTTCCTCGCAGGCGCGCACGCAGCGGGAGCAGACGATGCACTTCGCGGGGTCGAAGGCGAAGTAGGGGTTGCTCTCGTCCTTCTCCTGCGTCGCATGGCTTTCGCCCGCGTAGCCGTATCGCACCTCGCGCAGGCCGACCGCACCCGCCATGTCCTGCAGTTCGCAGTCGCCATTGGCCGCGCAGGTCAGGCAGTCGAGCGGATGATCGGAGATGTAGAGCTCCATCACGCCCTTGCGGATCTTCTTGAGCTTCTCGGTCTGCGTCGACACGACCATGCCGGCCGCCACCGGCGTCGTGCACGAGGCCGGCGTCCCCGGCCGGCCCGAAATCTCCACGAGGCACAGGCGGCAGGAGCCGAAGGCATCGAGCGAGTCCGTGGCGCAGAGCCTGGGAACCTCGATGCCGGCCTCCATCGCCGCGCGCATGATCGAGGTGCCCGCCGGCACCGTCACGGCCTGGCCGTCGATCATGAGCGCGACCTGCTCCGTCGCGCGGCTGGCCGGGGTGCCATAGTCGGTTTCGGGGACGAGTGACATGACGGGTCCTCTATTCCGCAGCCGTGGTCACGGGCGAGCGGACGAAATCCTCGGGAAAATGCCTGATCGCGCTCATCACCGGATAGGGCGTGAAGCCGCCCAGGGCGCAGAGCGAGCCGAACTTCATCGTCTGGCAGAGATCCTCGACGAGTTCGAGGTTGGCGGCGCTCCGTTCGCCGCGGATGATTTTGTCGATGGTTTCCGCGCCCCGCGTCGAGCCGATGCGGCAGGGCGTGCACTTGCCGCAGGATTCGATCGCGCAGAACTCCATGGCGAAGCGGGCCTGGCGCGCCATGTCGACCGTGTCGTCGAACACCACGATGCCACCGTGGCCGATCAGCCCATCGCGCGCCGCGAAGGCCTCGTAGTCGAACGCCGTATCGAACAGCGCGCGCGGGAAGTAGGCGCCCAGCGGACCGCCCACCTGGACCGCCCGCACCGGCCGCCCGCTCCGCGTGCCGCCGCCGATCTCGTCGACCAGCTCGCCCAGGGTCACGCCGAACGCCGCCTCGAACAGGCCGCCCTGCCGGACGTTGCCCGCGAGCTGGATCGGCATGGTGCCGCGCGACCGTCCCATGCCGAAGGCGGCGTAGGCCTCGGCACCCTCGGCCAGGATCCACGGCACGGTAGCCAGCGAGACCAGGTTGTTGATCACCGTCGGCCGGCCGAACAACCCCCTGTGCGCGGGCAGCGGCGGCTTTGCCCGCACCTGGCCGCGCCGGCCCTCGATACTCTCGAGCAGCGCGGTTTCCTCGCCGCAGACATAGGCGCCGGCACCGACCCGGACCTCGATCTCGAATCCCGCCTCGCCCCCCAGCAACCCGCCGGCCTCGGCCAGGCGCACCGCGCGCTCGAAGGTTCGCACCGCATCCGGATACTCGGACCGGATGTAGACGAAGCCCTTGGCCGCACCGATGGCGAAGCCGGCGATCGCCATGCCCTCGATCAGGGCGAAGGGATCTCCTTCCAGCAGCATGCGGTCGGCGAAGGTGCCGGAATCGCCTTCGTCGGCGTTGCAGACCACGTACTTCCGATCGGCCGACGCATCGGCGGCCGTCTTCCACTTGAGTCCGGTCGGGAAGCCCGCGCCGCCGCGCCCGCGCAGGCCGGACCGTGTCACTTCCTCCAGCGTCTTCGCCGGGCCGAGGCTGCGGGCACGCTCGAGACCGCGACCACCGCCATGGGCCCGCCAGTCGGCAAGCGACAGCGGATCGACGATGCCGCAGCGCGCGAAGGTGAGCCGAGCCTGGCGCTTCAGGAAGGGAAGGTCCTCGGGTCGACCGAGGCACAGCGCATGTCCGGTGCCGATCGGCAGTCCGCCCGCCAGCAAGCCGGACACGTCGCGTTCCGCGACAGGCCCGAAGGCAATTCGCCCACCCGGCGTCTCGACCTCCACCATGGGCTCCAGCCAGAACAGGCCGCGCGATCCGGTGCGGACGATCTCGATGTCGATGCCCTGCCGCCCGGCCTCGGCACGCAGGGCGACAGCGACCCTGTCGGCGCCCACGGCGCGGGCGGCGGCGTCGCGCGGCACGAAGAAGCGTGTCGTCATCGCGAGACCTCGCGGGCGATCTCGTCGATGGAACTTTCGTTCAGCCGCGCCATCGGCTCGCCGTCGAGCATCGCCGCAGGCGCGGAGGCGCAGAGGCCCAGGCAATAGGTCGCCTCGATGGTGACCCTCCCGTCGGGCGTGGTGCCGCCCCAGTCGAGGTTGAAGCGGTCGAGCATGCGCCGGGAGAACGCCTCGCCGTTCATCGACTGGCAGGCCTCGGCGCGGCAGATCTTCAGCACGTGGCGGCCCGCCGGCTCGCGACGGAAGTCGTGATAGAAGGAGACGACGCCATGAACTTCGGCGCGCGTGACGTTCAGCGCCTGCGCCAGGAACGGGATGGCCGGCTCCGGGACATGGCCGAAAGCCGCCTGCAGATCGTGCAGGATCGGCAGCAGCGGCCCCTCCCGGCCGTCATGGCGGCGGAGGATCGCAGTGGCTTCCGCCTCGTTCCATCGCGACACTTTGAATTCCATCCAAAAGCGGCCGGCTCCTTGCCGGTTCTGTCTTGCAGATGTTCTGCGCGCGAACGCTGGTCCTCAATAAAGACGTTCAGTGGTGCAATAGAACAAACCTATCAAATCGTGATCAGCCCAGTGTCGCAGCGAGCAGGGTCGCTTCGGCGACCAGGGCGGTCGCAAGAGGGGTCATGGGCTCGCGCCGCGGCACGACGAGACCGATCGAATGGGTCGCGTCCGGCTCGACGATGGGGATCGAACGCAGATGCTCGGTCAGGCCGAGCGTGTCGGCCAGCTTCTGTGGCATGACGCTGGCCCACCGGCCGGTGCGGACATGGGAGAACAGCACGATCATCGAATTCGATTCGAGCGTCGGATCGGCCTGGCCGCCGGCCTCGGCCAGGAGCTGGTCGATGATGCGCCGGTTCTGCATGTCCGGCGTCAGCAAGCAGAGCGGGATCCGGCCGACCTCGGCCCAGGTGACGCTCTCGCGCTCGCCGAGCGGACTGTTTTCCGAGGTCAGCAGCCGGTACTGCTCGGTATAGAGCGGCACCGCGCGCAGCCGGCCGAGCGGCTCGTTGTCGATGTAGGTCAGGCCGGCATCGGCTTCGAGGTTCTCCAGCATCGACAGGATCTCGATCGAGGTCCGCGACAGGATGGTGAATTTCACGTTGGGGTGGCGGGCGCGAAACGGCGTGGTGAGCGCCGAGACCATGGCGAGCGCCGTCGGGATGGCGGCGATTCGCAGCCGGCCGCTCAAGCCCTTGCGGAGCGAGCTCACCTCCTGCCGCATCGCCCGCGTGTCGGCCACGATGCCGCGCGCCCGGTCGAGCACGCGCTCGCCCTCCGGGGTGAAGCCGATGAAGCGCGAGGTCCGCTGCACCAGCATGACGCCGAGCATGTCCTCGAGGCTCTTGATGCCGGCGGAGAACGTAGGCTGCGTGACCCCGCACAGCTCGGCCGCCTTGCTGAAATTCCGCTCCTGGGAGAGCGCCAGCAGGAATTCCAGTTTGTCGATCATGGAGAACAGACTAGCGGAAAATGCGGCCGCTGGCTTCGCGGCCCGCCTTTCAATCGAAGAGCGTCGTCAGCCGCTGCTTCATCTGGTCCGCGACGTAGAGCGCCAGGGCCTGGATGGTCGAGGTCGGGTTCACGCCGCCCGAAGTGACCCAGATGCTGCCATCGACGATGAACAGGTTCTTCACATCGTGCGCCCGGCCCCACTCATTGACCACGGAGCGCTCCGGATCCGTGCCCATGCGCGCCGTGCCGAGCAGGTGGCCCGGATAGTTCAACGCCGTGCGCGAGGCGTAGAGATCGGTGGCGCCGGCCTCCCTCAGGATCTCCTCGGCGCGGGCGATGCCATGCTCCATCATCCGGCGCGTGTTCTCGCTGATCGCGTAGTCGACCTTGGGCGCCGGAATGCCGTTTCCGTCCTTCAGCACGGCATCGAGGGTGACCCTGTTGTGCTCCTCCGGCAGGTCCTCGCAGGCGACGCCGATGCTCAGCCGGTGATCGAGCATCTGCCGGTACCGGCGATGATGGTCGCGGCCCCAGGGCAGCAGGCCCGACGCGGCGCCGACGATCGCCTGGTTGGCCGGGCCGGTGCCGCGGCCGAACTGCAGGGTGTAGCCGCGCACGAAGTCGCGCGACGGATCGGTCTCGTAGAACTGCTTGCTCCAGATCGTGTTGATCGGTCCGCGCCCGCCGTCCAGCGGCTCGTCGACATAGCCCGTCACGATCGGCCACGGGTGCAGCATCAGGTTCCGGCCGACCAGACCCGACGAATTGGCGAGTCCGTTCGGGAACTTCGCGGAGGCCGAGTTCAGCAGCAGGCGCGGCGTGCCGACGCCATTGCAGGCGAGGATCACCACCTCGGCCGGCTGGAAATGCTCGACACCGTCGGCATCGTAGTAGATCGCGCCGGCCGCCATGCCGCGCTCGTCGGTGGTAATCTCGCGGACCCGGCAGCGCGTGCGCAGCTCGACGCCCGCGCGGATCGCCAGCGGCCAGTAGGTGATGTCGGTGCTGGCCTTGGCGCCCTGCGCACAGCCCGGCGTGCAGTGACCGAGATTGATGCAGCGGGCACGGCCTTCATAGTCGGTGGTGGCGATGCTGCTGTCGGAGGGCCACCAATGCCAGCCCAGCCGGTTCATCGCCTGCGCGTAGCGCGTGCCGGTCTTGCCGAGCGCGATCGGCGGCATGGGCGGATGCCGCGGCGGCACGCCGGGGTCTCCAGCGAGGCCGGAGACGCCCATCATGCGATCGTTCTCCTCGTAGAACTTCTCGAGCGCCCAGTAGTCGACAGGCCAGTCGTCGGCGACGCCATCGAGCGACTTCACCTTGAAGTCGGAGGGATGCATGCGCGGCCAATGGGCCGTGTAGATGATCGTCCCGCCGCCGACGCCGTTGAAGTTGGCGATCTTCATCAGCGAATTGTCGTCGTTGACCGGATAGTCGGTGTCCCGGCCGCGACGGTTGGGGCTGATCTCGAAATCGGTGTAGCGCCGTGCTTCCCAGTCGCGGCCGTTGCTGGGAAAGTCGGTCGGCTTCATCCAGTCGCCCTGCTCCAGGCACAGGATCCGCATCTTCGTCTCGGCCAGGCTCCACGCCACGGCCGCACCCGACGCGCCGGAGCCGATGATCAGGACATCGACCTTCTCGTTGCCGGCCATGTCAGCGACCCTCGGCGGGGATAACCCGATCGTCGCGCCAGAACGGTTGCCGCTTGCGCATGACCTCGAGCAGCGACCAGTCGCCCTGCTCCAGCACGTAGCCCCTGGGGAATGGCGCGCGGGCTTCGTGCCCGAGGGCAAGCAGCACGCGATCGTCGCGGTAGTAGGCGCTCACGATCACCCGTCCGAGGGCCAGCGCCGGCGCACCGCCGCGCGGGAACCACTCGTTGATCAGCGCTTCCCTTGCGTCCCGGTCCATGTCGGCAAAGGCATCGCCCGACTTCGTCGCGATCGCGGCCAGGGCTTCGCGAACGAGAGGCAGATCCCGGCCGATCGATCTCAGGAGATCATCAAGGATGGCGGAATCGTCGGCGCCCGGCATACCGAGATCGGCATCTGCCGGAACCATCGTCCCGGCGACCAGTCCGAGGGCGGCCGTTTCGGCGGCGGAAAGTCGAGATTGGGAAGCGGCGGCCATGTGAACCCCGTGACGTGCGCCCTCGATCCTAGGCGATCGAGCGGCCGCCATCGACGTAAAGATTGACGCCGTTGATGTAGGCGCCGGCATCCGAACACAGAAGCAGGGCCGCACCGACGAGGTCGCCGGGCTGGCCGAGCCGGCCGTTCGGGATGCGCCGCACGAGATCCTCGCCTTCGGTGGCCATCTGGTCGCGGTTGCGCGCCGTCAGGATGGCGCCGGGCGCGAGGTTGTTCACCGTGACGCCTTGTCCGCCGAACTGCCGGGCGAGATTCCACGACCAGTTCAGCTGCGCGGCCTTGGTGCCGGCATAGACCATCATCCGCGGATGCGGCCGGACCTGCTGCACGCTGCCGATGGTGACCACCCGCCCCCAGCCACGTCCACCCATGGGTGGCACGAGGTCCTGCAGCAGCTCCAGCGGGCTGCGCAGATTGACCGCGATCTGCCGGTCGAACCGCTCGCGCGTGATCTCGTCGTAGGGTTCCGGCAGCTCGATCGACGCGTTGAGCACCAGGATGTCGACCGGCGACCAGGCCGAGACCGCGGCCGCCAGATGACGCCCCGCGTCGGTCGCGGCGAAGTCCTGTCCGAAGGCGCGCGCCGTTCCACCCGCCCGTTCGATCTCGCGCACGACCGAGGCGGCGTCGGACCGTTCCTCCTCGCTGTCGGCGTGGTGGATCGCCAGTTTCGCGCCCACGGCCGCAAGCGCCACGGAAATGGCCCGGCCGATCTCGCGTCGGGCACCGGTGACGAGTGCGGTGCGGCCGGTCAGGTGAAAGAGATCGAGCGGGCTTTGCGGCATGGGAACTCCGGAAGGAAGCCAGCATGGCAGGGTATTTCCGTGGGCGAAACCGGAAGCCCGGCGGCGCGCGTCGAGACTTGTCAGCGCACGCGCGGGCTGCTCCCCTTCGGAGCGAGGGAGAAGTGAAAATGAAGAACGACTCGACCTATGACTACATCGTCGTCGGTGCCGGGTCCGCGGGCGCGGTCGTCGCCAGCCGGCTGACGGAGAGCGGCCGGCATCGTGTCCTGCTGCTCGAGGCGGGCACCCAGGGCTCGAACTTCTTCTGGTCGAAGGTCCCGGTCGGCGTCTCCAAGATGATCGACGATCCGGCGGTCAACTGGTGCTACAGCTCGGAGCCCGACGAGGGCTCGGGCGGGCGCCGCATCGCCGTGCCGCGCGGCCGCATGCTGGGCGGCTCCAGCTCGATCAACGGCATGGTCTATATCCGCGGCCAGGCGCAGGACTACGATCACTGGGCCCAGCTCGGCAATCGCGGCTGGAGCTTCCAGGACGTGCTGCCGATCTTCAAGCGCATGGAACGGTTCGAGGGCGGCTCCGACGAGTTCCGCGGCCGCAACGGCATCCTCCCCGTCACCCACACGCCGCGCCACAAGGTGCCGCTGCTCGAAAAGATCATCGAGGCGGCCGAGAACATCGGCCTGCCCTACAATCCCGACCAGAACGGCGCCACGCAGGAAGGCGTCGGCATGTCCCAGGTGACCATCACCAAAGGCCGCCGCCAGAGCACCGCCTTCTGCTATCTCGATCCGGCGCGCAACCGCGCCAACCTGCGGATCGACCAGGGCGCGATCGCCGAGTCCCTCATCCTGGAAGGCCGGCGCTGCGTCGGCGTGCGCTATTCCGTCAACGGCCAGAAGCGCGAGGCGCGGGCGACCCGCGAGGTCATCGTCTCAGGCGGCTCGATCAATTCGCCGAAGCTGCTCGAACTCTCCGGCATCGGCCAGGGCGACCGGCTGCGCGCACTCGGCATCGCGCCGGTGCACGAGCTGCCGGGCGTCGGCGAGAACCTGCGCGACCATTACTCGCCGCGCATGAAGTTCGAGATCACCGGCAGGAACCTCACCTTCAACGACAATGCGCGCGGCTGGCGGCTGGCCCGCGAGGCGCTGAAGTACGCGATGTTCCGCGACGGCTTCCTGGCATCCACCGCCGTGCCGATCCGCCTCTACTTCCGCACGCGAGTCGGATTGGAGACGCCCGATGCCACCATCTCCATCGCACCCTTCCTCTACGAGATGGTCGGCAAGGAGCGACGCGTGTCGGCGCAGAAGGGCATCACCATGAACGTCAACGTGCTGCGCTCGGAGAGCACGGGTTCGGTCCACATCAAGTCGGCCGATCCCGCCGAGCCGCCGGCGATCCGCTTCAACTTCCTGTCGACCGAGCACGACCGCACCGGAATCGTGAACGTGCTGCGCAAGGGCCGCGAGCTGATGGCGACCTCGCCGCTCAAGGAAGTCACCGGAAAGGAGATCGCCCCCGGCGCCCATCTCCAGAGCGACGCCGACCTTCTCGAATGGGTGCGCAACAATGCCGAGACGACCTACCACCCGGTCGGTACCTGCAAGATGGGCAACGACCCGCGCGCCGTGGTCGATCCCGAGCTCCGGGTCCACGGCATCGCCGGCCTGCGGGTCGCCGACGCCTCGATCATGCCGACGCTGACCAGCGGCAACACCAACGCTCCCGCCATCATGATCGGCGAGAAGTGCGCGGCGATGGTCCTGGCGGCGGCGGATGTGGCGCGGGCTGCGTGACGGGGTTTGGCGACAATCGATCTTCTGGAGGTCACATGCTGACGGACCGCTACGGCCTTCCCCTCTCCACCATGAGCGCCGCCACGCGCGATGCCTATGTCGAGGGTGTCGACCTGCTGCTGACTGTCTATCCTGGCGCGGCGGCCGCGTTCGACCGCGCCGTCGCGGCCGATCCGGCGTTTGCGCTGGCCTATATCGGGCGGGCTCGCGCGTCGCAGCTCGCCGGCAGGCTGGAGGCGATGCGCGCGGATCTGGCCACCGCTTCGTCGCTTGCTGACAAGGTCACGGCGCGCGAGCGCAGCCAGATCGAGGTCTTCCGCCACCTGTTCGCCGGGCAGCCGGTCGCCGCGCTCGCGGCGATCCGCGCTCACGTGCAGACCTGGCCGCGCGATGCGCTGGTGCTGAGCCTCGCCGCCAACCAGGGCGGCCTGATCGGCATGTCGGGGCTCCCGGGACGCGAACAGGACCTCACCGATTTCCTCGACGGGCTCGCGCCGCACTATGGCGAGGATTGGTGGTTCGAGGCGCATCGCGGGATGGCCCTGTCGGAGATCGGCCGGCACGACGAGGCGCGGCCGATGATCGAGCGCTCCCTGGCGCAGTATCGGCGCAACGCCTATGGCGCCCATGCCTTCGCTCATCTCTGCTACGAGACCGGCGAGCAGGACACCGGCATCGCCTTCCTGCGCGATTGGCTGCCGATCTACGATCGCGGCGGCGGGCTGTTCGGCCATCTCAGCTGGCATCTCGGCCTGTTCGAACTGCACGCCGGCAACCTCGAAGGCGGGCTGCACCTCTATAATGAGGCCTTCTGTGCCGACGATCATCGCGGCGCCATTCACCAGAAGCTCTCCGACTCGGCGGCCTTCCTGTGGCGCTCGGAACTGGCGGGCCATCCGCGCGATGCCGTGCGCTGGGCAAAGCTCAAGGACTATGCGCGCGAGAAGCTGCCGCGTCCGGGCATGTCCCTGGCCGACTGGCATGTCGCGCTGACCTATGCCGCGACCGGCGATGACGAGGCGCTCGACGGCTGGATCGCGGCCATCGAGGCGCTGGCGAGCGCCGGCCGCTATCCATCCGGATCGGTCATCCCCACGGTCGCGCGGGCCTTTGCGGCCTACCAGCGTGGCGACCATGCGACGGCGATCGCCCTGATCGAGCCGATGCTACCCGAGCGTGAACGGATCGGGGGAAGTCGCGCGCAAGGCGATCTGGTGGAGGCGACGTTGCTCCAGGCCTACCTGGCCTCGGGCCGCGAGGCCGAGGCTCGACGTCTGGTGGCAGCACGCCGCGCCGGGCCGCCGCCTCTGCCCGTCACCAAGGGCGAACGCACCGTCGCCTGACAAAATCCGCGACTGATTCCGGCTGCCAGACCTGCGCCGGAATTCATTGCGCATGAATTTAGTGTAGTTAAGGTGCTCCCGTCTCCAGGGAGGGTGCCATGTGCAACGTTTGCCTTTCGCGTCGTCGCTTGTTTTCGGGAATGGGTGGCCTCGCCGCCATGACGGCGATCGGTGCGATGACGGCGGGCTCGGCCATCGCGCAGCCCGCCCGTTCGGCCGAGACGCCCGATGCGGCGCTCGCCCGTCTGCTGGAGGGCAACGCCCGCTACGCATCCGGCAAGATGTCGGATCGCGATTTCTCCGCGGGCCGTGCCGCCCGTGCGCAGGGCCAGGCGCCGTTCGCCGCCATCCTCGGCTGCGCCGACTCCCGCGTCGCGCCCGAACTGACCTTCGACCAGGCACCGGGCGAACTCTTCGTCGTGCGCGTCGCCGGCAACTTCGTGACGCCCGACGGTCTCGGGAGCCTCGAATACGGCGCCGCCGTGCTCGGCACCAAGGTGATCATGGTGCTGGGCCATACGAGTTGCGGTGCCGTGAACGCCACGGTCGATGCGCTGCAGAAGGGCAACAACCTGCCCGGTCACATCGCCGACCTCGTGCGCGCCATGAAGCCCGGCATCGAGCCGGCGCTCAAGACCGCGGGCCCGGATCTCCAGCAGCGCGCGATGATCGCCAACGTACAGGCCAACGTCCGCCGCCTGCAGACCGAGAAGCCGATCCTGGGCGACATGGTCGCCGCCGGAAAGCTCAAGGTCGTCGGCGCCTACTACGACCTGCCGACCGGCAAGGTGATGATGCTCTGACAACAGGCGCCGGACCGGTCGTGACATCGATGCAGGACAAGGGCCCTGCATCGATGTCGAAGACGCCGGCTCAGCCCTTGATGAAGGCGAGCAGGTCCGGATTGAGGACATCGGCATGCGTGGTCAGCATGCCGTGCGGATAGCCCTTGTAGACCTTGAGCGTGCCGTGCTTCAGCAGCCTGATCGATAGCTCGGCCGAATCGGCGATCGGCACCACCTGGTCGTCGTCACCGTGCATCACCAGCGTGGGCACCGTGATCGCCTTGAGATCCTCCGTGAAATCGGTCTCGGAGAAGACCGCGATGCAATCGTAGTGCGCCTTGGCGCCGCCGATCATGCCCTGCCGCCACCAGTTCTGGATGGTGCCCGGCAGGACCTTCGCGCCCTCGCGGTTGAAGCCGTAGAAGGGCCCGCTGGCGACGTCGAGATAGAACTGCGCGCGGTTGGCCGCCAGCGCGGCCCGGAAGCCGTCGAACACCTCGATGGGCAGGCCCTTCGGGTTCTTGTCGGACTTCACCATGATCGGCGGCACGGCGCTGACCAGGACCGCCTTGGCGACACGACCCGGCTTCGAGCGCGCGACATAGCGGGCCACCTCACCGCCGCCGGTGGAGTGGCCGATATGGACGGCATTCTTCAGATCGAGATGGTCGGCGAGTTCGACGACATCGGCCGCATAGGTGTCCATCTCGTTGCCGGTATCGGTCTGCGTCGAGCGGCCATGCCCGCGACGGTCATGGGCGATCACGCGGAAGCCCTTGCCCAGGAAGAAGAGCATCTGGGCATCCCAGTCGTCCGCGCTCAACGGCCAGCCATGATGGAACACGATGGGCTGCGCATCCTTGGGCCCCCAGTCCTTGTAGAAGATCTGGGTTCCATCCTTGGTAGTGATGTATGCCATGACATGTCTCCTTACGGGTGAACGCCACGCAAGGTTGTACGAGAAAGCCGCCGGACGCCATCGTACATGAGCAGGCAGCGCCCTATACTTAAGTACAGTCGGCGCATCGGACGCCGCATGGGTCGATCACCAACCGTGCACGGCCCTCGCATCGCCACGATCCGCCTTCAGTTTCGTCTCAGAGCGAACTGTTCGAATCGAAATGCTAGAGTTATCGCCCGCCGCACCCCAGATACGCATCGCCAAGGCTCATGACCGACGACGTACTGCTGACAATCCTGATCGTTCTTCCCTTCGTGGGCAGCCTCCTCGCTGCGACGTTCCGCCCCAACGCGCGTAACTCGGAAGCCTGGCTGGCCGGCGGCGTCGCGCTCATCTGCCTTTTCCTGCTGATCTTCGCTTATCCATCGCTCGTCGAGCGCGAAGTGCTGCGCAGCGAGGCCGAGTGGATTCCCGCACTCGGGCTCGGGTTTTCGCTCCGCCTCGACGGATTCGCCTGGATGTTCGCCCTGCTGGTGACGGGCATCGGCTTCCTGGTGGTTCTCTACGCGCGCTACTACATGTCGCCGAACGATCCGGTGCCGCGCTTCTTCTCCTTCCTGCTCGCCTTCATGGGCAGCATGCTCGGCATCGTCATCGCCGGGAACCTGATCATCCTCCTGTTCTTCTGGGAGCTGACCAGCATCTTCTCGTTCCTGCTGATCGGATACTGGAACCACACGGCCGGTGCGCGCGACGGCGCCCGCATGGCCCTCGTCGTCACCGGCTTCGGCGGCGTGGCGCTGCTGGCTGGCGTCGTGCTGATCGGACAGATCGTCGGCAGCTACGATCTCGACCAGGTGCTGGCCTCGGGCGAGGCCATCCGCTCGCACGCCCTCTACTTGCCCGCCCTCGTCCTCATCCTGCTGGGCACGCTGACCAAGAGCGCGCAGTTCCCGTTCCATTTCTGGCTGCCCAACGCCATGGCGGCGCCGACACCGGTCTCGGCCCTGCTCCACTCGGCGACCATGGTGAAGGCCGGCGTCTTCCTGCTGACCCGCCTGTGGCCGGTGATGGCCGGGACACCGGAATGGTTCTGGCTGCTGGGTCTCGCCGGCATGGCCGCGCTGGTGCTCGGTGCCTTCTTCGCGATCTTCCAGCACGACCTGAAGGGACTGCTCGCCTATTCGACGATCAGCCATCTCGGCCTGATCACCATGCTGCTCAGCCTCGGCAGCCCGCTGGGCGCCGTCGCCGCCATCTTCCACATGATGAACCACGCGACCTTCAAGGCCTCGCTGTTCATGGCGGCCGGGATCATCGACCACGAAACCGGCACGCGAGACATGCGCAAGCTGGGCGGCCTGTTCCACTACATGCCGGTCACCGCCACCCTGGCCATGGTGGCGAGCGCCGCCATGGCGGGCGTGCCGCTGCTCAACGGCTTCCTGTCGAAGGAGATGTTCTTCGCCGAGGCGATCGAGACCCATGTCCACTCGCTGCTCGACACGTCCCAGCCTTATGTCGCGGTGATCGCCAGCACCTTCGCCGTCACCTATTCGCTGCGCTTCATCCATTCCGTGTTCTTCGGCGCCAGGCCCCGGGATCTGGCGCGCGAGCCGCACGAGCCCCCCTTCTGGATGCGCGTGCCCAGCATGTTCCTGGTGCTGGCCTGCCTCGTGGTCGGCATCTTCCCGGCAGCGACCATCGGCCCCTACCTTCTCACGGCCGTTCAGTCGGTGCTGGGCGACCGCACGCCGGTCTTCAGCCTCGCCATATGGCACGGCTTCAACCTGCCCCTGATCATGAGCGCGGTGGCCCTCGTCGCCGGGGCGCTGCTCTATCTCGCGCTCAGGAACTACCTGCAGCACAGCCCGGTGGGACCGCCTGTGCTGCGCCACCTGAACGGTCGCCATCTGTTCGAACGGGGCGTGATCCTGCTGTCCCTGAAGTGGTCGCGGGCCGCCGAGATGGCATCGAGCACGCACCGCCTTCAGCCGCAGCTGCGGATACTCCTGCTGGCGGCCGCCCTCGCGGCGCTGGTGCCGTTCGCGACCGGCACTCTGGGGCTGCGCTGGCCCACGGCAAGTGATCTCGACCCCGCGCTCGCCCTGGTCTGGCTGGCCGGCGCCGCCTGTGCGATCGGCGCGGCCTACCAGGCCAAGTACCATCGGCTGGTGGCACTCGTCCTTCTGGGCGGGGCGGGCCTCGCGACCTGCATCACCTTCGCCTGGTTCTCCGCCCCCGATCTCGCGCTGACCCAGCTTCTGGTCGAGGTCGTGACCACGATCCTGATCCTGCTGGGCTTGCGCTGGCTGCCCAAGCGCTTCGAGGAGATCAGGACCGACGAGAATCCGCTGCGACGGCGTCTGCGGCGCTCGCGCGACCTCGGGATCGCCGTCGCCGTCGGCGCCGGAATGGCGACGCTGGCCTATGCCGTGATGGTGCTGCCGGTGCCTGAGACGGTCGGCAGCTACTTCCTGGAACGCGCCTACACCGAAGGCGGCGGACGCAACGTCGTGAACGTGATCCTCGTGGACTTCCGCGGCTTCGACACGCTGGGCGAGATCACCGTGCTCGCCGCCGTGGCCCTCACCATCTTCGCCCTGCTGCGCCGCTTCCGGCCGGCCCCCGACAATGTCGGCTCGCCGCTGCAGCAGCGCCGGCAGAACGCCTTCGACGAGGCCGAGCCCGACCGCAAGGCGGGCGACACCCTGGGCGACTATCTGCTGGTGCCGTCGGTCATCATGAAGTGGCTGTTCCCGGTGATCATCGTGCTGGCGATCTACCTCTTCCTGCGCGGCCACGACCTGCCCGGCGGTGGCTTCGCGGCGGGCATCACGCTCGCCACCGCGTTCATCCTGCAGTACCTGGCGTCCGGAACCATCTGGGTGGAGGACCGGCTGCGCATCCTGCCGGTCAACTGGATCGGCCTCAGCCTGCTGCTGGCCGCGATGACCGGCATGGCCTCGTGGCTGTTCGGCTATCCCTTCCTGACTTCGTACTCGCAGTATGTCGACATCCCGCTGATCGGGTCCGTGCCCGCCGCCACCGCGATGGTCTTCGACCTCGGCGTCTTCGGCCTGGTGGTGGGGGCGACGGTGCTGATGCTGATCGCGCTCGCCCACCAGTCGGTGCGCAACCTGCGCGCTTCGCGCACGACGACGGCGCAGGCCGTGCGGGAGGAATCGTAATGGCGCTGCTGCTGGCGACCTGCATCGGAATCCTGGCCGGCTCCGGCGTCTGGCTGCTGCTGCGGCCGCGCACCTTCCAGGTCGTCATCGGGCTGTCCCTGTGCGCGCTGGCGGTCAATCTGTTCATCTTCAGCATGGGGCGGCTGCGCTCCGGCGCCCCGCCGGTCCTCGCCTCGACCTCGGGCACGCTAGCGGACTACGCCGATCCGGTGCCGCAGGCGCTGGTCCTGACGGCGATCGTCATCGGCTTCGCGACGACGGCGCTGCTGCTCGTGGTGCTGCTGGCGGCCCGTGGCCTCACGGGCACCGACCATGTCGACGGTCAGGAGCGGTGATGGCCGGCTGGGCACACCACCTGATCATCGCTCCCGTCGTGCTCCCGCTGGTGGCGGGAGCGCTGCTGGCGGTCTACGACGAACGCCGCCAGTTCCTGAAGGGACTGATCAACCTGCTGTCCACGCTGGCGAACCTCGCGATCGCCATCCTTCTACTGCAGGCCGCCGATACGAATGCACCCGGCGTCTACCTGCTGGGCAACTGGCCGGCACCGTTCGGGATCGTGCTCGTCCTCGATCGCCTGTCGGCGATGATGATCCTGCTGACGGCCGTCCTCGCAACGGCGTCGCTGATCTTCTCGATGGCCCGCTGGCATACGGTCGGCCACCATTTCCATACGCTGTTCCAGTTCCTCGTCATGGGCGTGAACGGCGCCTTCCTCACCGGCGACCTGTTCAATCTGTTCGTGTTCTTCGAGGTGATGCTGGCCTCCTCCTACGGCCTGCTGCTGCACGGCTCTGGGCCCCGGCGCGTGCAGGCGAGCTTGCACTACGTCGTCGTGAACCTGACCGCCGCGTTCTTCTTCCTGATCGGCGTCGCGCTCATCTATGGCGTCACCGGGACGTTGAACATGGCCGATCTCGCCACGCGCATTCCCACGCTCACGGGTGAAAGCCGGATCCTGCTCGAGGTCGGCGCCGGGATCCTCGCCACGGCTTTCCTCGTGAAGGCGGCCATGTGGCCGCTGGGCTTCTGGCTGCTCAGCGCCTATCCGGCAGCGGTCCCGCCCGTGGCCGCGATCTTCGCCATCCTCAGCAAGGTCGGCCTCTATGTCCTGCTGCGCGGGCGACCGCTGCTGTTCGGGAGCGATGCCGGGGAGGCCGCCGGCTACGGCGCCACGCTCCTCTTCGCGGGCGGACTGGCGACGATCGCCTTCGGCATCCTGGGGGTGCTCGCCTCGCAGGCCATGGCCCGGATCGCGAGCTTCAGCCTGATGATCTCCTCCGGCACGGTGCTGGCCGCCATCGGCCTGTCGGACGCGCAGGTCACGAGCGGCGCCCTCTTCTATCTCGCGAGCTCCACCCTCACGATCAGCGCCTTCTTCCTGCTCATCGAACTGATCGAGCGCGGCCAGAATCCCGGTGCCGACCTGATCGCGGTCACGGCCGAAGCGATCGGCGCCGAACCTGACGAGGAAGATGCCGCGACCGAGGGCGGCATGGGCGCCCCGGGTACGCTGGCCCTGCTCGGCGCCTGCTTCGTCGCCTGTGCGCTGCTGCTGGTCGGCCTGCCGCCTCTGTCGGGATTCGTGGCCAAGCTGGCCCTGATCGCGGCCCTCTTCGCCCCGGCCGGCGAGGGAGCGACGGCGGGACTCGCGGCCGCCAACTGGGCCTTCATCGTGCTGCTGCTCCTGGCCGGTGTCGCGACCCTGATGACGCTCTCGCGCGTCGGCATCCGCGCCTTCTGGGCACCGGTCGATGCGGTCGTCCCCCGGATCCTCGCGGTCGAAGTGGCCCCCGTCGCCGGCCTGCTCCTGCTCACGCTGGTCCTCGCGGTGAAGGGCGGCCCGGTGATGCAGTACATGGACGAGACCGCGCGCTCTGTGCTCGCCCCCTCTTCCTATGTCGAGGACGTCCTGTCGGCGCCGCGCGTTCCGCCGGCCAGGGCCGGTGCGCAATGAGCCGCATCCTGCCCTATCCGTTGCTGGCCGTGTCGCTGCTGGCGATGTGGCTGCTGCTGAACGGCCTGTCGCTGGGGCATCTCGTGCTGGGCAGCGCGATCGGTGTCGCCGCGTCCAACGTGACGGCCGCGCTGCAGCCGCCGCGGTCGCGGATCGCGCGCTGGCGCCTCATTCCCAGGCTGATCGCGATCATCCTGGTCGATGTCTGGCGCTCGAACGTCGCGGTTGCCCGGCTGATCCTGTTGCCCGGCCGGCACCGCCGCGTGTCGGGCTTCGTCGTCGTGCCGCTCGAGCTGCGCGAGCCGGCGGCGCTGGCGATCCTCGCCTGCATCCTGACCTGCACGCCGGGCACGGCCTGGGTTGAATACGATTCCACCGCCAACAAGCTGCTGATCCACGTCTTCGACCTGGTCGACGAGGCCCACTGGATCGACCTGATCAAGAACCGCTACGAGCGGCTGCTGCTGGAGATCCTGGCATGAGCGCAACGATCCTCTCCTGGTCCCTGCTCGTTGCCCTGGTCCTGCTCGGACTGGCGATGGTCGCCGCCTCCTATCGCATGATGCGCGGCCCCCGGGCGCAGGACCGCATCGTCGCGTTCGACGCCTTCTACGTGAACGCCATGCTGCTCCTGCTGGTCTTCGGCATGCGCACGGGCAGCACGCTCTACTTCGAGGCGGCGCTGGTGATCGCCCTGCTGGGCTTCGTCGCCACCCTGGCGCTCGCCAAGTTCCTGATGCGCGGGGAGATCATCGAATGAGCCACGCCGCCGATCTGCCGGTCTGGGTTGCCCTCCTCGTCTCCTGCCTCGTCCTGCTCGGCGCCAGCCTGGCGCTCGTCGGCGCGATTGGCCTGGTGAGCCTCAAGACCTTCTACGATCGCCTGCATGCTCCTTCCCTGGGCGCGACCCTGGGCGCCGGCGGCATCCTGCTCGGATCCATCCTGCTCTTTTCGGTGCTGCAGTCCCGCCTGGTGGTCCACGAGGTGCTGATCGCGGTGTTCGTGACCGTGACCACGCCGGTCACGCTGATGCTGCTGGGCCGTGCCGCCCTCTATCGCGATCGCAGCGAGAACGCGGCCGCCTCACCGCCGCCGATCACGAGCAACGAGGAGACCAGGTCGGGCGATTCGATCTGACACCGCTCCAAGGGAAACAGGCTGCACGCACCGCCGGTCCCTTTTTGGGCATCCGGCTACGACTAGGGATGCCTGGTCACGCTCAGGCTGCCGCCACCCTCGACGCGTTGCGTGTATCCCCAGGTCCCCTCCAGGCGGCCGTCCGCTGTCGCACGCAACCGCCCTCGGCCGAAATAGTCGCTGCCCCAACGCCAGGCAAAGTCCAGTTGGTCGCCGGTGACGATGCCCTCCAGTTCGGCGGACCCCAGGCCGAACTGATACTTGCCACGGACGGTCTGCTGCTGGCGCTGCAGCATCATCTGGATCTCCAGCGACGTGCCCTTCGCGTCGGTCCAGTGACCCTTGTACGCGCCGTCGAATGCCTGACGGGCGGGTCCGCGGTCCTTCGTCGCCGCGAAGCTTGCGACGCTGGAGGACAGGCCGATCAACCGGCTGGCGGCGCGCACGTCCGGGTCGTCGAGCAGCGTCGCGACCGTCGAAAGGTCGGCGGCGATGCTCTTCATGAGTTCCATCTCTCGGGCAGGCGAGGGCTTGTCTCGCGAGAACAGCGCGGCATTCCCCAGGATCGCATCGGCCAGCCGCCGGATGCGTGTCCCCGACAGCGGATGCGTACTGCGCACCGTACACTCGAATGGCGCGGCCATCATGAAATAGAGGCTGACGCCGACGGGCGCAGCACCGATGCGGGCCATCAGGTCGATCGCAAAGGTGTCCGCCTCGGTCTCCTGCTGGCGCGACTGCGCGTCGAGGACGCCTCCGCGATGGCGATGGAACAGATGGCCGGCCTCGTGCGCCATGATGAACACCAACGTCGCGCCGTACATTTTCTGGAACAAGGCGGCGACGGCCGGATCGCTGTCCGCGTCCTCCGGTACGCCGAGCGCGACGAGCGGCGGCGCTCGAACGCCGTCCGGCGCAGGCCCGCGCCAGGCGAGCATCGCCGCATAGTCGAAGATCCGCCTCTCCGGCATGCCGTTGCGGCTCGACCAGGCGAGCGCGAGCATCAGGTCCCGCACCAGCCGGATCGAGGCGAGCGGCATGACGATACGGCCGCCCTCCGCCGCGTAGAAATTCAGCGGATGGTCGCGATACTCCCGCTCGCCGAAATCGAGGTGCGCGTTTCCCAACGCGCGACGCTCCCGGTCGGTCAGCCGGGGCAGCATGACTTCCTCGAAGTTGGCCTTCAGGTCGGGTGCCGTTAGTCGCGCGACGCGATCGAGCGTTGCGGGCGGATAGAATCCGCGCCAGTCGAAGACCGGCGGACACTGCGCGCGGGCCGCAGTGCTTCCTACGAGAAGAAGCAGCAGCGCGAGCAACGTGCGCACGGGATCACACGACTAGATCGAGCCGGCCAGGTAGAGACCGGCCGGTACGTCCATTCCCGCAGGCGCCGGCAAGGTGGCACCTGTGTTGATCCAGGCCCTGAGACGCGCCGGATCTCCCCAACTCGAATCCCAGGCACCCAGCAGGAGCAGCAGCTTGGCCGACTGCAGGCCACCGACCAGCCGGTCGCGGTCCGGCGGCGCTTCCCGCTGCAGGCGAACGATCGCCGCGTTGAGATCGGCCATGACACCGCGCAGGACGACGATCTGTCGCTCGCGGACATCTTTCGCGGCCGCATCCTCCGAACGGCCGGACATGGCGGCGATCTCGCGACGACTGGACACGAGGGCCTCGTTCGCGCCACCGGAAACCTTCGCGGCCGGCGCCGCCTGCTCCGTCGTGACCTTCACCGTGCTGGTGAAGGAATAGGCAATGATCGCCGCACCGAACAGCGCGAAGAAGAGACCAGGACCCACGCGCGACAGCCAGATGTTGACGCCGCCGGGCAGCACGACCTTGCCGCTGGAATCGGTCTTCTCCGGCAGATTGATGAACAGACGATAGCCGAGGACGATGCTGAGGCCGCCCGCGAGGAGGCCGAGAAGCCGCTCGAACATTCGCATCAGGAGCAACACTTCGGAGGCTTCCATCACGCATCTTCTCCCCGCCATCTTGCGCGCGTTCGCACCTTCGAGACGTGTCTCCGGTTCTGTCAAGCGACCATCCGGTGATCATCGCTTCAACTGCGGGTAGAAGATCGCGGTTGGCACGCGAACAACGTCGGCGAGAACGCACAACGGAAAATCTTTGCGAGGCAAACAGTTGCTGCCGCGAATGAACCTTTCATCGAGGCGCAGCCGACAGCGTAAGGCCGCGAACGCAGTTATGCGATGCGGATCGCAAGTTATGCGATCTCTGTCGTTTACGCTTCTCGACGTCTTCGATGAAGTGAGGGACATGGCGTAGCGCGGAGGACGCCCTTCGGGAGCAGTCTTCGCCATCGTGACACGTGTGCCAGGGGAGGGCCGCCGTGATCGCCGATGCTGTCGAGTTCGTTCGACGTGAAGTGCGCGACCATCTCGGCGTGGCCGATGACGAAGTCGTCATAAACTCGGCGCGCAAGCTCACCGAAGGGGCCAATCCACCCGGCGCCTACATCTCCCTCGTCAATGTGCAGGAAGAAACGACGCTTCGGAACCTGCCGCATGTCGAACGGCGGGGCGGGCAGTCCCAATACCTGGAACCACCGATCTACCTCAATCTTCACCTGCTGTTCGCCTTCGAGTTCCTGACCTACGCGGCGAGCCTCACCCATCTCTCCAAGACGGTCGAACTCTTCCAGACCAAGCGCTGGTTCGCCGAGGCAACGCAGACCGGCGCGGATGCCAATCCCTTTCCGCCAACGCTCGAGAAGCTCGTGTTCGAGATGGTGAACATGAACTTCGAGGAGTTGAACAATCTCTGGGGCGTGCTGGGCGGATCGTACTTCCCCTCGGTCGTCTACAAGGTACGCATGGTGAAGGTGCAACTCGACAGCACCGAAGCGGCGCCCGAGATCACCACCATCCAGCTCGACACGGTGCTCACGTGAGCATCATCAGCTTCCGTCCGGTGATGAGCCTGGCCATCGAGGAGGATGGCACGGGCAAGCCCGTTGCCGCGCTGCGGCTGAAACCGACCAGCGCCACGCGGCGCAGGATCGCCGACCATCGGCTGGTGTTCAGGCCGCGGCCCGACGGTTTCCAGCTCTACGGCCAGCACAATCCGCAGGCGGGGGATGCGCGGCTGGCGCCGATCACGGTGCGCACGCCGCTGATCTTCGGTGCCTGGCTGATCGAGCCGGATTTCCTCGACCGCTATCACCCCGACCTGGATGCCGCGGGCGGTGCCAGCCTGCACCTGTCCAATCTCAACGCCGACGGTTCGGTGCGGGCGTCCGGCACGGTGAGCCGGGGCGACACGGTGGAGACGGCCGACAGCGTGCGCATCGTCGGCCGGCGATCGAGCGTCCGCGCCGATCTCGGCACCACGCCGCCGCCGACCAGCCTGCGCGTCATCGACCGATACGATCTCGGGCGCGTCGTGGCGAACGTGCCGGTCAGGGCCGTCCCGAACTCGACCAGCAGCAGCGTGGCGCTCGATCTTTCCAACGATCCTGCAATGGCCTTCACGCTGGTGCCGCAGCCCTCCGGCGCGCCGCGATCGAACATCTTCGTCGAGAGCGAACTCGCGGGCGCCGGCGCCTTTGCGGTGGTCGAACTGGTGGCGGCGCCGCTGCCCGGCCCCAGTCCCGCCGCCGGCCGCCGCTACGTCGCACGCTTCCGACGACGAAGTTGATCCTGCCCTGCGGCCCATCCGGAAAGCCTCTCCCAACCGATTGAACAGAGGGACACACCATGCCCAGCTACAGCACCCCTGGCGTCTATATCGAGGAAGTTCCCGTCTTTCCGCCATCCGTGGCGCCGGTCGCGACCGCGATTCCCGTCTTCATCGGTTACACCGCGAAGGCCGTCGGCGAGCAGGGCGAGAGCCTCACCAAGACCGCCGTCCGCCTGACATCGCTGCTCGAATACGAGAGATTCTTCGGCAAGGCGCCCGCACAGGCGATGGCCATCGACGTGCTGAAGACAGTCACCTCGGCCAACAAGCTGGTCGGCGTCAAGGTCTCCTGGTCGGGCAGCAAGCCGACGCAGCCCGCGCATTTCCTGCACTACGCGCTGCGGCTCTACTTCGCGAACGGTGGCGGCCCCTGCTACATCTATTCCGTTGGCCCCTACGCCACGGTCGGCAAGGACGCCTTCATCGACGCGATCGCCGCCCTCGAGGCGGTCGACGAACCCACCCTGCTGGTGTTTCCCGATGCCGTGCTCGTCCCATCAGACGATGACTACGGCTCGGTCGTCGATGCCGCGCTCTCGAGTTGCAACAAGATGCAGGACCGCTTCACGGTGGCCGACGTGCGCGATGCCGTCGCCGGAAAGACCGACACCAATACCGAGGTCTCAGCGAACTTCCGCGGCAAGATAACCGTCAACACCACCGACTTCCTGAAGTATGGCGCCGCCTACTTCCCCTATCTCTCGACCAATGTCCCGTTCCAGACGACGGACGCCGACATAACCCTGACCAAGTACGACCTCGTGACGGTCGCAGACGACGGCACGGCCGGCGCCGCCGTGGCTGTCGCCGGCGGTGCCGGCGCCACCGTCGACAATGCGACCCTCGACCTCAAGGGCAAGGACACGGCCGTCTACGCCGCCATCCAGGCCTTCATCGCGGAGGCCTATGTCACGCTGCCGCCCTCCGGTGCCGTGGCCGGCGTCTATGCCCGGATCGACCGCACGCGCGGCGTCTGGAAGGCACCGGCCAACGCCGGACTGAGCCTCGTGATCGGGCCTGCAGTCAACGTCACCAACGACCTGCAGGACGGGCTCAACATCGATCCCGACACCGGCAAGTCGGTAAACGCCATCCGCTCGTTCTTCGGCAAGGGCACGCTGGTCTGGGGCGGCCGCACGCTCGCGGGCAACGACAACGAGTGGCGCTACGTCAACGTGCGGCGCTTCGCCAATTTCGTCGAGGAGTCGGTGAAGAAGGCGACTTCGGGCTTCGTGTTCGAGCCGAACAACGCGAACACCTGGGTCAAGGTCCGCACCATGATCGAGAACTTCCTGATCAACCAGTGGCGCGACGGCGCGCTGATGGGCGCCAAGCCCGAGCACGCCTTCCGCGTGGTCGTCGGGCTCGGCCAGACCATGAGCGCCCAGGACATCCTCGAAGGCTACATGATCGTCGAAGTCCACCTGGCGATCGTGCGGCCCGCCGAGTTCATCGTTCTGCGCTTCATGCAGAAGATGCCCGAGTCCTGAGCCTTCCCTCCCATCCGATCCATGAGGCAGTGAGATGACCGACTATCCGCTTCCGAAGTTCCACTTCCAGGTCCAGTGGGGTGGCACCCGCATCGGCTTCACGGAGATCTCCGGCCTCGACGTCGAGACCGAAGTGATCGAATACCGCGACGGCGCCTCGCCGGAATATTCCAAGATGAAGATTCCCGGCATGCAGAAGTTCGGCAACGTCACCATGAAGCGCGGCGTCTTCGCGTCGGACAACGACTACTTCAACTGGTGGAACACGGTGTCGCTCAACACCATCGAACGGCGCGACGTCACCGTGAGCCTGCTGAACGAGCAGCACGAGCCGGTGGTCGTCTGGAAGATCAAGAATGCCTGGCCGGCCAAGATCGGCTCGACGGACCTCAAGGCCGACGGCAACGAGATTGCCATCGAGTCCATAGAACTGGCGCACGACGGATTGTCCATCCAGAACGAGTAGCGCGGCGGGATCCGAGATGAGCGTCTACATGCCGCCGGTCGGCTTCCACTTCAACGCCGAGTTCGACGTCGCCGGTGCGACCGAACGGGACGTCCGCTTCCGCGACGTCGCGGGGCTGACGATGGAACTGGAGGAGCAGGCCTACAACGAGGGCGGCGAGAATCGCTTCTCCCACAAGTTCCCGGTGCGCGGGCGCTATCCCGACCTCGTGCTCAAGCGCGGACTGCTGACCGATTCCGGCCTTCGCAAATGGGTGATCGACGCCGTCCACAACCTGGTCATCCAGCCGGCGACGGTGTGGGTGACCCTGCTCGACGAGAAGCATGAGCCGCTGCAGACCTACACCGTGGTCGGCGCGTGGCCGAAGAAGTGGGTGATTTCCGATTTCAGCGCCGAATCCTCGGAGATCGTCGTCGAGACGCTCGAACTCGCCTACCAGTATTTCCGCGTCGACTGAGAGGCTGCCATGCCGGTTTTCGTCAACGAGGTGGTCTTCCGGGGCGATGCCGGTCGCCCGCAGGCCAAGGCCGAAACACCGGCATCCGCGACGACGACCGCACCGGTCGACCGGGCAGCACTGGTCGCGGAGATCATGCAACAGGTCCTCGACCAGCTCGAACGCGAGCGGGACCGGATGGGGGAACGCTGAGCCATGGACGGCGCGCTGCTCAAGCTGACGATCATTCCCTTCAAGGATGCCGAGGGCAGTCTGGGTCCGCCCGCCGGTCTGCCCTTCATCGTCCAGTTCAATCCCGAGACCTACACCGACACGACCGAATACAAGTATGGCCCCGAAGAGCAACCGCCGGGCTCGGTCGGCGCCGAGGCGAAGTTCGTCGGCATCAACCCCAAGAAGTTCACCTTCGAGCTGATGCTCGACGGCACCGGCGTCTCGCCGGCGCCGCCGCCCGCGGGCGCCCTCGATGCGGTCGCGCCCTCGACCGGCCTTTCGGTGATCGCCCAGATCGAGCTGTTCAAGCTCACCGTCGGCTTCCGCGGCAGCGAACACCGGCCGAACTTCCTGCTGCTGGTCTGGGGCCGGCTCGTGGTCATGACGGTGATCGAGAGCTACGCGATCGCCTACAAGCTCTTCACGCCGGCCGGCCTGCCGCTGCGCGCCAGCATCTCGGTGACGTTCCGCGAACATACGCCCAAGGGCCTGGGCGAGCTGATGAAGAACCTCGCCTCGCCCGACATCAATCACGCCCACCAGGTGCGCGAAGGGGAGCATCTCTCGAAGATCGTCTACGACGTCTACAAGGACCCGGCCTACTGCGTCGCGATTGCCGCGGCCAATGGCCTCGACACGATCCGCACCCTTCGGCCCGGCAGCGCGCTCTACCTGCCGCCGTTGAGGTGACGCCATGCTCGCAGTGCCCGGCACCGACGCGCCAACCGACCTGACGACCTTCACCGTGAAGGCCGGGGGCCAGGAGCTGGGCGCCGAGTACGGGATCGTCTCGATCGAGATCCGGCGCGAGGTCAACCGCGTGCCCAAGGCCTCCATCGTGCTGATCGACGGCGACGCCTCGCAGCAGACCTTCGCGACCTCGGAGGAGGACACGCTGCTGCCGGGGGTCGAGGTCGAGATCCTCGGTGGCTACTCGAAGGAGGAGAAGACCCTCTTCAAGGGCATCGTGACGCGGCATCGTGTCGAGGTCGGCCCCGGCAACCGGTCGCGGCTCAGCGTCGAGATGCGCGATCCGGTGTTCCGCATGACCCTCGGCCGCCGCTCGCGCAACTTCGTCGACGTCACCGACTCGGACGTGATCGAGCAGATGGTCGGCTTCAACCAGGGCCTGACCGCCGACATCGAGGCCACCAGCCTGCAACATCCGCAGATCGTCCAGCACCAGGTGAGCGACTGGGACTTCATCGTCATGCGGGCCGAGATGGCGGGCCTGGCAATCGTTTGTATCGACGGTACGGTGAAAGCCGCGAAGCCTGCCGTTTCGGGCGCCGCCGAGGCGGCCGCGATCTTCGGCCAGGGCCTGCTGTCTGCCGACCTCGAACTCGATGCGGAAACGCAGCTCACCGCGGTCGAGACCGGCGCGTGGGACATGGCGAACCAGGAACTGGTCACCGCCGAAAGCGATGACGTCCCGACCCCGGGACCGGGCGACGTGCCGGGCGGCGACCTTGCCACGGCGGGCGGCATCGGCACGGCGCTGCGCCATCCCGGCGCGCGCGACCAGGCGATGCTCGACCAATGGGCCACCGCCGCGATGGGCCGCTCGCGTCGCTCGGCCGTGCGGGGACGCGTGAAGATCCAGGGAACGGAAAAGCTCAATCCGGGCGTCCTGCTCGAACTGGGGGGATTGGGCAGCCGCTTCAACGGGCTGGGCTTCGTCTCCGGCGTGCGTCACCGGCTGGGACGCGGCGACTGGGTGACGGAGGCGCTGATCGGCTCCGATCCGATCCCGCATGCCGAGCGCTATCCCGTCGAGGCGCCCGCCGCCGGCGGCACCATCCCGCCGGTCAGGGGCCTGCAGATCGGCGTCGTCGCGGCGCTGGCCAACGATCCCGCCGGCGAGGACCGCATCCAGATCCGCCTGCCCACCATCACCGAGACAGATGGGCTGCTGTGGGCGCGCCAGGCATTGCTCGATGCCGGCGACGGCCGCGGCACCTCGTTCCGGCCGGAGATCGGCGACGAGATCGTGGTCGGCTTCCTCGACGACGATCCGCGCGACCCGGTGATCCTGGGCGCGCTGCATTCGAGCGCCAGGGCCAACCCCCTGCCCGGCGCCGATGCCAACGACGAGAAGGCGATCGTCACCCGCTCGGGCATGCGCATCCACTGGGACGACGCGCAGATCGTGGCGACGATCGACACGCCGGCCGGCAACCAGATCGTCCTGTCGGAGGCCGAAAGCTCGATCCTGGTGCAGGACCAGAACGGCAACAGGATCGAGATGAGCGCCGAAGGAATCGCGATGGAAAGCGCCAAGGACATCAAGCTCACCGCGACCGGCGACGTGAAGATCAAGGGGCTCAACGTCGAGATCACCGCCGATGCGAGCTTCAAGGCCTCGGGCTCGGGGGGCGCGGAGATCAGCTCCAGCGCCACCACCACGGTCAAGGGCTCACTGGTGCAGATCAACTGAGGAACGACGATGCCGCCTGCCGCCCGACTTACCGACTTCCACACCTGCCCGATGATGAACGGGCAAGTGCCGCATGTCGGCGGGCCGGTGATCGGCCCGGGCGTGGCGACCGTGCTGATCGGCGGCACGCCGGCGGCGGTGGTCGGCGACAATTGCACCTGCACCGGTCCGCCCGACACCATCGCGGCCGGCTCGGCGACCGTGATGATCGGCGGCAAGCCAGCCGCGCGCATGGGCGACAGCACGTCCCACGGCGGCAGCATCGCGGCCGGCTGCCCCACTGTGATCATCGGCTGAGGGACACATGGCGATCGAGGATCCCTTCATCGGCCGCGGGTGGAGCTTCCCGCCCGCCTTCAGCAAGCAGGAAGCCGGCGTGTCGATGAGCACCGGCATCCGCGACATCGAGGAGAGTCTCGGCATCATCTTCACGACGGTGCTGGGCGAGCGCGTCATGAACCCGCTGTTCGGCTGCTCGCTGGAGGACAGCGTGTTCGAGGTGATGAACACCTCGCGCATCGCCTACATCGAAAACCAGGTGCGGACGGCGATCCTCTATCACGAGCCGCGCATCGACGCCGACCAGGTGACGGTCGAGCCCGACCAGAATGCCGGCATCCTGCTGATCGGCGTTGGCTACAAGGTGCGCGGCTCGAACTCGCGCTTCAACTTCGTCTATCCCTACTACCTCCAGGAGCCGTGAGGCCGTGCCCGACCCCTGCGCCCGAAGGAACCCTCTCGTGCGGTCCGGCCTCACCCAGGACGGGCGGCGCCGTGCCGAGCTCGGCACCCGCTACTTCCTGCCCGACGAGCGCGACCTTGCCGACCTCGTCCTGTTCGGGCAGCGCTTCGCCAGGCACGTCCAGTATTACGACGCCGCCAACGAGAAACAGGGCGACTGGACGGCCTTCTTCGAGAGCGACGTCACCGCGAGCCTCGCCGCGCTTGCCAAGCTGCCGGTCGATGCGTTCCGCGGCTTCCAGCTCGACCTGGAGAACTGGCTGCGCGCCCTGCCGACCCGCGACCCCGGACAGCTCTCGTCGCACATCAAGCTCGCCTTCCACCTTCCCGTCCTGCTGTTGCAGATCGCCGGCACGCACCACGCAAGGCTGCCCGGCGACCATCCTTTCCTGGCAGCACTGACGGCGCTCGGCGCACGCGATCTCGCGGAGCCGCTGAAGGGCCTGATCTCCTGGTACAAGGGCGCGCTCGAAGTACCTGGCGCCGGCAACAACCTGTTCGAGGACACGGCGCTTGCGACGCTCGACTACAACGTCGCGGGCGGCGGCGGCGACCAGCGGGTGAGGCTCTCCTCGACGATCGTCGGCGCCATCGCCGGCCAGCCCAGGTTCTCGGAAGCGCCGGTGCCGGATCCGATCCTCGCCGCTATCGCGCCAGGGAGCTGGGCCGGTCTCTACGCCGCCGCCGTCGCCGATCCTTCACCGTACGTCGATGCGGTCGGCGCGACGCACCAGCGTTACGAGCAGGTCTATGATGCGCTGACCTACAATCTGCTCAGCAAGTCGATAGAACGCCTCTACCAGGGCCTCGACCGGATCCGCCGCGAGGCCGCCGCCCATCTCAAGGCATCGCTCGAATCCTTTGCCGGCCACGCGCCGCATTACGGTCTGTGGCTCGCCTTCCTGCAGCTGTTCGAGCACGCGCGCGGCGAGATGAACAAGTTCACCGGCCGGCATCTCGACTTCTACTTCCGGGAGGTCCTGCGGCTGGGCAACCGGGCGGCCGAGCCCGACAAGGTCCACCTGCTGTTCGAATTGGCGAAGGGGGTCGAGAATCGGCTGCTGGCCGCGGGCACGCTGTTCCGGGCAGGTAAGGACGCGCTGGGCAGGCCCGTCTCCTACGCGCTCGAAAGGGACATCGTCGTCAATCGCGCGACCGTGGCCGAGCTGCGCGGGCTGCAGATCGATACCGACGAGAGCGCCACGGGCACGGAACAGACGCCGCTCGCCGCCCTTGCCGTGCGCTCGCGCGACGGGCTGGGCGAGGTGGAGCTTGCCAAGGACGACCCGACCTGGGCGCCTTTCGGCCCGCTCGCCAGCCCGATGGCGCGCGTCGGCTTCGCCGTCGCCGATCGCAAGCTCTTCCTGCGCGAAGGCAAGCGCACGATCGTCCTGCGCGCCGAGCTCAAGGAGCGGATGACGAGCACGTCGCTCACGCCACGCTGGATCGTGCGGCTTTCGGCCGAGAAGGGCTGGCTCGAACTCACGGGCACCAGCAGGATCAAGACCGTACTCGACAACGAATTCACCGAGCCGGTGGAGCCGGAGGCGGAAGACGAGCCCAAGCGTGCCCGCCCGGCAAAGCCCGGCAGGAAGACGCCGGTACGCATCGCGCAGGCGAGGGCGCAGGCCAGTCGCGCGGTCCGGCTCGCCGGTCCCGTCTTGGCCACGAGCAAGCGCCTGGCCCGCGAGGTCGCGCGGGACAGGATCAAGGAGGAGCGGAAAGAGGCCATCCTCGAGACCGATCCTCGCGAGAAGGCGCGCCGCCGGCCCGCTCCGACGAAATCCAGGATCCTCGAGATCACCGTCACGCTGGATGCCAACGATCCGCCGATCGTGCCGCTCGACGCCAAGCTGCACGGCACCGAACACGAGCCGGGGGTGCCGGTTATGGAAGTCGCGTTCGACTTCACCGACGATGACGGCGCGCGGGCCTTCGCGGTGCTCCGCGACATCCAGGCCGATCGCGTGACCTTGCGTGTTGGCGCGACCGGACTCAGGAACCTGATGGTGGTGGCGGGCGGCGCCACCGCGGACGTCTCCAAGCCCTTCGCGCCGTTCGGCGCCCAGCCGCGCGCCGGTGCATCCCTCATCGTCGGTTCGTCGGAGATCTTCTCCAAGCCCATCGCCGACTGGCAGCTCGATGTCGACTGGGAGACCACCTACTCGTCGGAGCGCTTCTTCTACGATCGCTCGGCCGACCTCTACAAAGCCACCGAAGCCGTGTTGACCGGCGGCCAGTGGCTGACCATCCGCGGGGACATGCGCAAGGGCCGGGCCACGCTCCAGGATCGTCCGACCAGGAGGGCCTCCAAGGAGAGTGTGAGCGTCGATCTGAAACTCGGCATGGCCGGCGTGGCGACGCTGAACCTGAACGGCGTCGCGAGCATGGACGGGCGCACGGCGCAGACCCTCGAGAACCCTCCGCTCGACGCCAGGTCCGTCAACGGCTTCGTACGGCTCAGGCTGCCGCGCGACTTCGGCCATGCCGCCTTCATCGCGGAGAATACGCGGGCGCTCATCGCCAAGTCCGGCGGCGCCTCCTATTCCCCGAGTTCCGGCGTGAACACCAATTCCGCCGACCAGCCGCGCGAGCCCTACAACCCGATGATCACGCAGATCTCGGCGGCGTACGAAACACCGCGCCAGCGGGCCGAAGCCTTCACGTTCCTGCATCCGTTCGGCGTATCCGCCGGCAGCCGCGACGGCCGGCTGTTTCCCGGCTTCCCCTTCGAAGGCGCGCTGCTGATCGGCGTCAGGGATCTCAAGCCGCCGGCGCGGCTGACCCTGCTCGTGCAGGTCGCGGATGGATCGGGCGATCCCCTGCGGCCGGCGCCGAAGCTCGCCTTCTCCTTCCTCGATGGCGACACCTGGACGGAATTCGACCAGCAGGACGTCGACGACGGCACGAAGAACTTCACGGGCTCCGGCGTGATCGCGCTCGGCGTGCCGGAGGAGGCCGGCACCGTCCACCGGCTCCTGCCGTCGGGTCTGCACTGGATACGCATCGCCGCACCGAACGACGCCGACGCCCTGAACCGCCTCCTGTCGATCGATGCCCAGGCGGGTCGGGCTTCGTTCGTCGATGCCGGCAACGATCCGGCCTTCCTCGAAACACCCCTGCCGGCGGCAACGATCGCCAAGCTCGTCGTACCCGACCTCGCGCTGAAGAAGATCGTCCAACCCTATAGCTCGTTCGACGGTCGGCCAGCCGAGACCTCGCAGGCCTTCACCACGCGCGTGAGCGAGCGGCTGCGCCACAAGGATCGCGCGACCACGATGTTCGACTACGAATCGCTGGTGCTCGAAGCCTTCCCGCGGCTTTACCGCGTCAAGTGCCTGAACACGACCGAACTGAAGCGCAACGCACAGAACACCATCGTCGCCGACAACGAACTGATGCCCGGTGCGGTGACGGTCATCACGGTGCCGTGGACCCATGGCCAGAACGCCCGCGATCCTCTGCGGCCCTATACCGACCAGGCGACGCTGACCGCCGTCGACGGCTTCCTGCGCCGGCGCATCTCGCCGTTCGTGCGGCTGGAGGTGCAGAATCCGAAGTTCGAGGAGATCCGGGTCGACTTCGGGGTGCGCTTCAAGCCCGAGATCCAGGACATCGCCTTCTACATCGAGGAGCTCAACAAGGCCGTCGTGAGCTTCCTGACCCCGTGGTCCCGGCCCGGTGGCGGCGAGATCACCTTCGGCGGCAAGCTCTGGAAGTCGTCGATCATCGACTTCATCGAGGAGCAGGACACGGTCGACTATGTCGAGACGTTCCGCCTCTACCACAAGGTCGACATCGACGTGCCGGAAGCCGCCTGGACCCCGATCGACGTCGAGGTGGTCGAGGCCACGACGGCACGCTCGATCCTCGTCTCCGCTGCCCGCCACTCCATCGCCGAGGTCGACGATGCCTGACGGACCCTCGATCAGCCGGCAGATCGCGCTGGCACCCGCCCTCGACTACCGGCTGCTGCGCGCGGAAGGACTCGCCCATATCCAGCGCCTGTCGGGCGAGGTCTGGACGGACCACAACCTGCACGACCCCGGCATCACGACGCTGGAGATCCTGTGCTACGCGCTGACCGATCTCGCCTATCGCACGGCCTTCGACACGAAGGACCTGATGACCGGTCCCGACGGCAAGATGGATCCGGCGAGCCTGTCGGGCCTGGCGCCCGCCCACGAATCACTGACGACGGCGCCGCGCACCATCGCCGACTATCGCCGCCTGCTGCTGCGCATCGAGGGCCTGCGCAACGCCTGGCTCGACCCGATGAACGATCCGGCCGAGCCCGGGAACTACCGGCTCTCCGAGGTGCCCGTCTATGGCGACTGCATCGCCGACTCGTTGAGCTTCGAGCCCTTCAATGCCGCCGCCGAGGCCAACCATCCGGTCAGGGTCTCGGGCCTCTACAAGGTGCAGGTCGAACTGGAGATCGACGACCGGCTGGGATCGCTCAACGAGAGCGCCTTGACCTATCGGATCCGCCGCGGCGGCCTGAAGGGCGCGGTGCTGCTGTTCGATACGACCGATCCGGCCTTCCGGGCCGGCACGCTCGACTTCTCCCGCGATGTGGCGAGCATCGGTTCCGTAGCCGTGTCGTCGACTGGCCCCGGCTTCGCCGCCACGATCAACCTCACCCTGGTCGGCGGCCAGGCGGTCACGCTCGGGCAGTGCACGCTGCGGGTGATCGAGGACCGTCCGCGACCCGATCGCGACCCGCTGAACATCACCGCCCAGGGCCTGCGAGCCGTGCTGATGGCTGCCGCGCTGGCCGACGACCTCGTGCCGCTGTTCTGGCAGAAGCAGCGCCGCCGTGACGCGGCGCTGCGTGGCGTGCGCTGCGTGCTCAACGCCCATCGCGGGCTTTGCGAGGATTTCCTTTCGGTGTCGTCGGTGACGCCCTACCGAATCGGCATCTGCGCCGACATCGAGGTCACGGCCGATGCCGATCTCGAAGAGGTGCAGGCGACCGTCTTTCACGAGATCGAAAAGTATCTTTCGGCGCCGGTCCGCTACCGCACACTGGAGGAGATGCTGACGGAGGGACGGCAGCCCGACGAGATCTTCAACGGGCCGTTCGTCGACTTCGCCTTCGCCTGCGACGGCCAGCCCATCTTCACCAAGCCCGGCTTCATCACCGACGAGGACCTGGAGGCGAGCGAGCTGCGCCGCAAGGTCCTGGCCTCGGACATCATCAACATCGCGGTCGACGTGCCGGGTGTCGAGGCGATCAGCAACGTCCAGCTCCGGGCCTATGACGGGAACGGCGTGGCCGTCGGGGCAGCCGCGAAGTGGAAGCTCGACGTGCCGCCGGATCACCAGCCCGTGCTCCACATGGATGCCTCGAAGATCCTGTTCCACAAGGCCGGCATTCCCTATCGCGCCCAGGTCACGGAATTCCAGCGCACGCTCGATCACCTGCGCGGGACCGACCGGCGCAACCTCTATGTCGCGCCCGATCAGATCCTGCCGATGCCGATCGGCCGCTGGCGCAACCTCGACACCTTCCATTCGGTCCAGCACGACTTTCCCGCCACCTACAAGATCGGCGTCGCCGGCATTTCGAGGGCGGAGACGGGACAACGGATCGCCCAGGCGCGCCAGCTCAAGGGCTATCTCACCTTCTTCGACCAGGTGCTGGCCGACTATCTCGGCCAGCTTGCCAACCTCCGCCGGCTCTATTCGCTCGACAAGACGCTCGATCGCACCTGGTACAGCCCGCACGTGACCGGGACCGCCGGCTCGCTCGGCGAATTCGCCACGGAGTTCTATGTCGACAACGCGCTGGCCGAGGTCACCACGCGGGCCCGCCTGACCGAGACCGAGGAGTCCTTCCTCGATCGCCGCAACCGCGCCCTCGACCATCTCATCGCCCGCTTCGCCGAGCGCTTCGCCGACTACGCGCTTCTGTCGTTCCGTCTCTCGGGCGATCGGCTGAAGACCTCGGCCGAGCTGATCGACGACAAGATCGATTTCCTCGCCGACTATCCCAGGGTGTCGCGCGAGCGCGGCCAGGCCGCCAACATGCGGCCGGAGGCGGCGGCTCTGCTGTGGGACAGCGACAATGTTTCCGGCCTGGAACGCCGGGTCGGGCGGCTGCTCGGCATCGACGACCTGCGCCGGCGCGACCTCCACTGCAGCGGGCACTTCGCCGCGCTCGTCTCGACCTCCGGCGCCGCGGGCGCTGTCCGGGTGGTCATCCGCGATGCCGACGGCGACGCTCTCTTCACCTCGCGGGAAACCTTCGCCGATGCCGCCGCCGCAATCCAGGCCGCGACGAACCTCTATCCGGGACTGCGCACTGAGGCCACCTTCGCCGTCGCCCAGACCCAGGGCGCAACGACGTTCGGCCTGAAGCTCGTCGTCGGAAGCAGCTCGCTCGAACACAACAGCGCCTTCGACACCGAGGCCGACGCCATGCGCGCCGCGCGCGCCCTCGTCGACCGCTACGACGCGATCCTGGCGGACGACCTCTGCAACGCGGAGGGCATGCACCTGATCGAACACATCCTGCTGCGGCCGATGGCGGTGGGCGACAAGCTCATGCAGATGTGCCTCGGCGAGGACTGCGCGGCCTGTGGCGAGGAGGATCCCTACTCCTTCCGGGTTTCGGTCGTCCTGCCCTACTGGCCGAGGCGTTTTCGCAATCTCAACTTCCGCGCCCTGCTCGAACGCACGATCCGCGAAGAGGCACCGGCGCATGTGCAGGTCAAGGTCTGCTGGATTGGCCAGCAGCAGATGACCGAACTCGACCGCGCCTACCGGGCATGGCTCGCCGCCAAGGGCGCCACGACTCCCGACGGCGTGACCATCGGCAGCACGGCGCGCCGGCTGATCGAGATCCTGGAATCCCTCACCACCGTCTACCCGGCGGCCTCGTTGCACGACTGCGATGCGGGCGAGGGCGAAACCATCGTCAGGCTGGGCTCGACCGCCCTCGGCATCTTCTAAGGGAGCGCATCTCATGGACGTCCCGATGTTCTATCCGGTGTTCGAGAACGGCCAGGTCCTGACCTCCTCGCTCCTGAACGACATCATCGACTATCTCGAGCCGCAGGACCGGTTGACCCGTTCGCGACTGGTGGGCGTGGGCATCGTCTGCGGCCTGAAGCCCGACTGGGATGCCGGTGGACGAACCCTCCGACTGTCTCGCGGCGTCGCGGTGACCTCCGAGGGCCACCTGGTCGCCGAGGACGAGACCGTGTTCGATCGCGTGCGACCCTACACGGTTCCGATCCCCTCCGGGCCGACCGCGACGGCCGAGGAGAAGGCCAGGGCGCGCTACCCGTTCCTGTTCGCCGGCAGCACCCAGCGGCAGGCATTCGAACTGCTGCCGACGGACTACCAGCCGGCGCCGGGCGAGCCCGCGCCGACACCGCTCACGCAACAGTTCGCCGCCGGCAAGACGGTGATGCTGTTCCTCGAAACCAATCTCGAGTCGCTGAAGAACTGCGACGTGAACGACTGCTCCGACAAGGGCTCGGAGATGAACCTGACCCTTCGTCGCCTGCTGGTGACACGCACCGATGCCGACCGGATGGTGGAAGAGGAGGAGGCGATCGCCGGCAAACCCGTCGACCGCGCCACCCATCCGCGGCTCGGCCTAGGCCGCTTGTCGATCGAGAAGATCAACCCCTCCGGCGCCGGCATCGACAACCTTTCCGAACTCTATGGACGCACCGTCGTCGCGGCCGGCCGCTGCCTGGTGCAATTGATGCCGGCGATGCGCGACGCCTGGGAGGCCCACAAGCCACTGCTCGAACGCCTCTACCCGTCCGGCCGGTTTCCCGACGGCCCGATTCCCGCCCACCACCTGATCAACATGGTGGCAGCACTCGCCGAGACGCCGGCCCTGGTGCAGTACTTCCACGCCGGCGCGCACGACATGCTGCGCAGCTACAACGAATTCCTCGAATGTGCCGCCGTGTTCGACGCCGAATGCAGCCCCGATCCGGCACGATTTCCGCGGCATGTGCTCGCAGGCGACGTGACACCGGTGCCGGTTGCTTTTTCGGGCGCGCCACGGACCTTCGCCGACTACCAGAACTACAATCCCCTGACGGCGACGGGCGGCCCCGCGCCCGAAGGCCTGCCGGCACCGCGGCGGCACCATTTCGTGCCGTCGCCCGCGGTCGACGCCGGCAGCGACCGGCTGGCCGAACTGCAGACGCTGTTCTCGCGCATGGTCCTGCTGTCGCAGACCTACGCAACGCGCGACCTTCTCGATGCGGCCATCGAGCTCACGCCCTCGCGCGACGGCGCCGCACCACTCGGCGAGCGCGCCATCCCGTTCTTCTACCGCTTCGAGCGCAGCGGCAGCCTGTTCGCCAACTGGTCCTGGCGCAAGGCGCGCGCCAACCTCAACGATCAGATCTTCTCCTACCAGTTCACCGCCGCCGCTAAGGCGCATCCGCTCCTGTTTCGGCAGGACGGCGAGGATTTCATCCGCATCGAGGGCGCCGTCGGCAAGCCGCTCGGCAGCACCATGCTGGAGCTGATCCAGCAGAAGCGGCAGCTGGGTGTTCCCTTCTCCATCCAGCCGGTGTGGATCGGCATGAACGGCGACCCCAGGCTGGACGAGCAGGCCAGGAGCCTTGCCTCCAAGGCGATGCGCGAACTGCTGGCCTGCCGCCTGCGCGACCTCGACGTCGTCTTCCTGATGATCATGTCGAGCCTGTTCGCTTTCATGGTCTGGCTGGTCCAGCTACTGGGCCGCCTCGACGCCACCAAGACCGGTCGCAGGCCGTCGCCAGCCGGCACGACGACGACGCCGGCGGGTTCTGGAAGCGTCTTCACCGGCAATTTCGTGATCGGCGAGCTGGCCTTCCTCAACCTCGACCGGGTTGCCCTGTCGCGCCTGAAGGTGACCACCGATCGTACCTTGGCCATGGCGCGCCTGTCCGGCACGCCGGCCAGCGATACCGTGCGGACGCTGGCGGCGAACGCAGCCGAGACGGAACTCGAAAGCGTCGCGGTCGCCAGCATCTTCGATCGCGTGCGCGACGATAGGGCAGGCGGCGAACTGTTCGACCGTGTCCGCGTGGTCACCGGTGAATTCGCCGCGGCAGCCGACCGGGAAATCGTCTTGTCGGCGATCTATCCCGCCGTCGCCCTCATGGCGCGCGCCGAGGAGATGATGAAGGTCGCGAGCGCCCGCTCCCTTGCGGAGTTCGACGAGGATCGCTTCGATACCGCCTTGCGCGGCTTCGCCGACGCCTACGACGCCTATGCGGCGAAGGCCGAGACAGATGCCACGAAGGTGCCACGCGCAGTGGCGGACGCCAATGCCGCGATCCTGAGCCGGCGCGGCTTCGTGGCCTCCATGACCGCCCTGTTTGGCAGCGCCGGCATCACCGCCGAGCTCGACAAGCGGCTGAGGGCGATGTTCGAGGATACGATCTTCTCCAACTTCGCTCGCCGCAATCCCGGCATGGATCACAAGTCCGGCGTCCCGGTCGGAGGGACCTATGTCCTGGTCTACGGATTGCGCAGACATCTCGCCGCCGCGTACGGCGAGGCACTAGACGGGCTGGGCGACGGAATGGCCAGCACGCTCGCACGGCTCCTGCCCGGCAGCCTGCCGAAGCTGGACGTCGGCAGAGCGGTCAAGGCGATCGAGGCCAGCAGCAGGCCGCGCGTCGACGACGCGCTCGACGAGTTCGTCGTGCTGGCGGATTTCTGTCTCCCCTACCAGTGCTGCGACGGTGACTGCTCCGACGAAGCGGTCGAGCGTCGGATCGGCCGCAAGGAGGGCATTGTCCGTCCCCTGGTCGTGACACCGACGCCGACGCCCGCGCCCACCCCCGCACCAACGCCCGCACCCACGCCAACTCCGGCGCCGACGCCGACGCCAACGCCAACGCCCACACCTCCGACGCCCGTCGATCCGGTACGGCCCACGCCGGTCGATCCGGTCCGGCCCATACCGGTCGACCCGGTGAGGCCGAATGCCACGACGGGCACCGTCGAGATCGGCGTCTTCAAGCGCGGCGGGACGCTCGGCACCGTCGTTACCCGAGACACCCCGCTGGCGCGCTCGACACTGATCACGGTCAGCCTCGCCACCAACCGCAGCACCGAACAGCCGCTGGCCTCGTCGACCCACACCGAGACGTTGAAACCCGGCAATTACGCCTTCGTCGCCGTATCCGGCACGTCCCGCTCCGCGCCCGTGGAGATCGAACTGCGTGCCGGCGAGACCGAGAAAGTGAGGCTCGTCGTCCCCTGACGCGAACCAGGAGAGAACCATGAGTGCCACCGAGCACAGGATCGGGAGGATCGTCTTCGAGGTTCCCGCGCCTGACCAGGCGGCGGCGGACCGCTTCGCCGCCATGGTCCGGGCTCGCTTCGACCAGGTCCTCGTGCCGGCGCTGGAGGCCGCGCTCGACGGCATCGATCGTCCCGGCGAGGCGATCCGGCTGGGCCGCCTGGAGATCGATCTCGGGATCCTGGGCGACGCCGCGGTCGATGCGGACGAGTTGGGCCGTCGCATCGCCCAGGGTCTCGTGGCAGCGCTTGCCGATGCTCTGCCCGCGCGCACGACGCAAGGCGTGGCGGCACCCGATGAGGCCGCGGAGCTTGCGCACTTCCTGGAAACCGGCGTGCTGCCGTGGGGCGAACCCGGCAAGGTGCTGGCGCTGCTCGCCACGTCGCTCGCGGCGCTGGACGGCCCGGCGATGCACGGGGTGGCGGCGCGGCTGCGCACCGTGCTGATGCGCCGCCGCGCCGCCGAACGTCTGGTGCGCCAGATGCCGGCCGTTCTCGCCCGCCGCCTGTTGCGCGCCCTGCTTCCCGACGACCTTTCCCGGGCGCTCGCAGGCGTCTTCGGGGCCGATGCATCGACACCGAACGAGCCCGCCTCACCGGCGCCGGACAACATGGTCCTGCGACTGGCGGACATGATCCAGCGTGCGGCGAGCAGTCGGCCGCCGCTCGACTTCAGCGAAGTCGTGACGCTGTTGGTGGCGCTCGACGGCCGGTTCGCGCAAATGCCGGGCGCGCCACCGGCCACGTCGACGGTCCAGCCGCAGACGGACGCCGAGACGGCATCGCAGCGCGCGGCCGGAAGCGAAATCGTGGCGACAGCGCTTCCCGTACCGTACGCGGGCGCCGTCCTGCTCCATCCCTTTTTCGGCCCCCTGTTCCAGCGTGTCGGCCTGTTGGCCGACCCTGCCGCATTCCGCGACGACGCCGCCACCGCGCGTGCCGTCCTGCTCGCGCATCACCTCGCAACCGGCTCGGACGAAGCGCCCGAACCCGAGACGCTCCTGTTCAAGCTGATGTGCGGTCTCGCGTTCGCCCAGCCGATCCCCCGGCGCATCGACTTCACGATCCGCGAGCGTGAGGAGGCGCTGTCGGTACTCAACAGCGTCATCACCCACTGGCGGCGACTGGGCCATGCATCGCCCGCGGGATTGCGCGAGAGCTTCCTGTCGCGGCCCGGTCAGCTGCGCCGTCACGGCGAGGGCTGGCGACTGACGGTCGAGCCGCGCGGCGTCGATATCCTTCTCGACGACCTGCCGTGGATGCTGTCGCGGGTGAAGACGCCTTTCATGCCGACCCTGCTCTCGGTCGACTGGCGACAGAAATGAAGACGACCGCCCTCGCCCAGCGCAGCCCGGCCGCGCGCGAAGCCAAGGGCGGTGGCGTGCGCAAGCCGTTCTTTGCGTCCGTACAGGCCAAGACCGAGGAGTTGCAGGCCCGCCTGACGGTCGGCCGGCCGGGAGATCGCTACGAGGTCGAGGCGGACCAGGTCGCCGACCGCGTGGTCGATGGCAAGGGTGCGGGCACGCGGCTGGCGGCGGGCATCACGCCGGTCACCCAGCGGCGCATGGAGGACGAGCCCCAGGCGAAGGCCGACGAGGAGATCCAGAGCAAGGCGGAGGAGGAAGAAGTCCAGGCCAGGGCCGAGGAGGAGGAGGTTCAGACCAAGGCCGAGGACGAAGAGGTCCAGACCAAAGCCGCAGACGAGGAAATCCAGCCCAAGGCCGAGGACGAGGAAGTTCAGGCAAAGGCCAGCGAGGAAGAGATCCAGGCCCGGCAGGAAGACGAGCTGCAGGCGCGCGCCGACGGTGGCGGGCTTTCCGCCTCCGCCGACGCAGCGCGCCAGATCCGCGCCGCCCGCGGCGATGGCAATCCGTTGCCCGGACCGGTGCGCGAGAAGATGGAGGCGCAGTTCAACGCCGACTTCTCCGGGATCCGCATTCACACCGACCATCCCGCCGTGTTGCTGGCCCGGCAGCTCAAGGCGCAGGCCTTCACCCAGGGCAACGACATCTTCTTCGGCGAGAACAAGTTTGCGCCCGGCTCGCGCGAGGGCGAGCACCTGCTGGCGCACGAGCTCACCCACACCGTGCAGCAAGGCGCGGTCGATCGCGACAGCGAGCCTGGCGAGAGGAACACGATCCGTCTCGCCCCCTCGAACGATCCGGACACCTACGACGTGCGGCCCGAGATCGTCGAGGCGATACGCCTGGCGCGCGGCGAGGCGGGCAAGGTCAACGCCAAGAAGCATGGCGGCGACGGCAAGCGGGTCGGCTGGGAACGGCTGCGCGAGTATTTCGAGACCGCGTTCGGCGGCAAGGTCGTGAGCGAACAGGTCATCGACCATGTCACGCCGGTCGAGATCACGAAGAAGGACGGCACCAAGGAGAAGAAGCCGGACGCGCTGCCAAGCTGGTGCGGCATCTTCACGTGGTGGGCGATGAAGAAGGCCGGCATCCCGATTCCCAACTGGAAGCTGGGCGCGCCGGGTATCGATGCGATGAAGCTGCGGCCGTCCGGCGATCTGCCGCGCAAGGGCGATATCGCCATCGACGTCGAGCCCTACAACCATTTCGCGATGGTGACGGGCATCGAGAGCACCAAGGATGCCGAGGGCAAGCCCGCCAAGTTCCGCCGCGTGGCCACGATCAACGGCAACACGGCGGGCGACGACAATCTCGGCGGCCAGGTCCAGGAGCGATGGGATCCCCGCGAGCGCTGGGACCATTTCCTCGACCCTGTCGGCAAGATGGACCTGCCGCCGGCACAGCTGGTCACCGTCTCGCGCGAGCCAACACCGGTCGAGGAGTCAGGCTCCGACGCGCCGGGTGCCGGAGGGCCGGCGGCGACCGAGGCCAAGGCGCCGGTCGATCCCGGCCCGCGTCCCGAGGTGGAGGACCTGGCGACCGGTGTCGAACCGCCGTCGCCCGAACCCGTCACCGAGGCGCTGCCCGAGCCCGACCTCACCTTGCCGCCCCCGGTCGACCCCGGCCCTGCCGAACAGGTCGCCGAAATCCAGAAGGTCGACCTCTCGGGCCCATCGGACCAGCAGACGACCGCCTTCATCGACGCGAGTCCCTCGGCGATGGCCGCTACCCAGCCCGCGTTCGGACCGTCGGTCGATGCAGCGATGAAGGGCGAGCAGCAGGACCTGGCCGACAATCCGCCGGTCCTCGAAGCGAAGACATCGGGCGAACTGGACGCCTCGATCACCCCGCCGACGGAGATCGCACTCCCCGCCGACACCCAACTCAGCGAATTCTCCGGCCAGGATCCCGGTGGCCTGGCGACCGTCTCGGGACCGGCGCCGGCCCCCTTCCTGGGCAACGCCGAGCGCGACCGGGAACTCGACGAGGAGGACAGCGGCTCGTTCTGGGACGCCTTCAAGAATTTCCTGCGCGGCTTCGTCAAGGGCATCCGCACCAGGGACAACGGCATAGACACCTCGGCCGGCGACCGGCCCAACGTCGCGCTGGACGGCGAAGCCGACACCGCGCAGATGACGACTCAGCGCCAGGAAGGCACGACCGCGCTGCAGGAGCAGCGCGACGCCCAGAGCGAGGCGTTCCGCAATCATCCCGGACAGTCGAACATCCAGCCGCGCCAGATCGATGAAGCACGCCCGGCCGCCATTTCGCCGGAGGCCAAGGCTTCGATCGATCCCCTGTCCGACACCGCGGTCGCCGACTATGCCGCGGCGCCGCTGCCGCAGGACGTGCGCGACGCGGCCGATGCCAAGGTCGCCAAGACCCTGGCGCCGAAGCTCGCGGAAACCCGCACCCAGACGGTCGATGCGGCGGCCACCCGCGACGCCGACCAGGACCGCGAGATCACCACGGCCCAGACCGCCGCGGCCACGCTCAATGCCGAGACGGACAGCGCACAGCGCAAGCTCGTCACCGACAATCGCGGCAAGGTCGCGAAGATGCAGGGTGACGGCATCGGCGAGGCCTATGCCCAGGTGAACGCCTTCTCCCAGGATGCGGCCAAGGAGCAGACCGACAAGCGCAAGGCGATCGGCGACCACGTCAAGTCCGAGGAAGGCAAGGCGCGCAAGGAGCTCGATGACGGCGAGAAGAACGCCGAGAAGGAGAAGGAGGACGGCGAGAAGAAGGCCGCCGCCGAGAAGGAAAAGCTCGAGAAGGAGCAGGAGAAGGGAAGCTGGTGGGACCGGGCCAAGAACGCCATCAAGAAGGCCGTCAAGGTCATCACCGATGCGATCGACAAGGTCTTCACGGCGGTGCGCAACGCGGTCAAGACGATCATCGAGAAGGCCAAGAACCTCGCGATCGGCCTGATCAACAAGGCGCGCAACTGGGTCATCGACCGGCTGAACGACTTCCGCGACTGGGCCAAGCGCCAAGTCGACAAATACCTGAAGGACGCCTTCCCCGGCCTCGCCAAGCGCATTAACGACGGCATCGACTCGGTCGTCGACACGACGATCAAGGGCGTCAACTATGTGGCCGACAAGGCGATCGAGGGCGTGACGGCGCTGGCCGACGGGCTGGCGGCCGTGCTCGACAAGATCCTGTCGACCTTCCAGACCTTCCTCAAGACGGCGGTGCGCGTGGTCGGCGCGGTCATGCAGGGCGACTTCGCCGAGGCCCTGAAGGCCGCGATCGAGGGCGCCTGCGAGATCGCCGGGGTCGATCCCAAGCCGGTGTTCGACTTCCTGGACCGGGCCGGCAAGGCGATCATGTCGATCCTCAAGGACCCGGTGAAGTTCATCAAGGGCCTGTTCGGCGCGGTCGGCGACGGCATCGGCAACTTCTTCAAGAACATCAAGACACACCTGATCCAGGGCGTCATCGGCTGGCTGACCGGCGCCCTGTCGGAGGTCAACCTGACCGGCCCGTTCGAGTTCACGCCGAAGGGCGTGCTATCGATCGTGCTGCAGGTACTCGGGCTCACCTACGCCAACATCAAGGCGCGCGTGATCAAGAAGCTGCCGGCCGCGGCCAAGGTGTTCGACCTCGTCGAGCAAGGCTACGAGCTGGTTCGCCGCGTGATCACCGAGGGGCCGGCGGCGCTGTGGGAGGAGATCAAGGGCCAGATCTCCAACATCAAGGAAACGATGATGGGGGCCATCCGCAACTGGCTCATCGTCACCGTGATCAAGGAAGGCATCGTCTGGCTGCTGTCGCTGACCAATCCCGCGTCGGCCATCGTCAAGGCGGTAAAGCTGGTCTTCGACCTGGTGATGTTCCTCGTCGAACGCTTCCAGCAGATCAAGGACTTCGTGCTCTCGGTCTACGAAGCGGTGGCGGCCATTGCCGCCGGCAATTTCAGCAAGGTCGTCGTCGCCGTCGAGGACGCGCTGGCGCGCATCGTGCCGGTCCTGATCTCCCTGCTCGCCTCGCTGATCGGGCTGGGCGGCATCGCCAAGCAGGTCAAGAAAGTCATCGAGACCATCACAAAACCGATCAACAAGGCGATCGACTGGGTCGTCGACAAGATCGTGGCCTTCGCCAAGAAGATCATCGGCAAGGTCAAGTCGGGCGCGAAGAAGGTGAAAGAGAAGGCGAAAGCCGCGGCGGCCAAGATCCTGAGCTGGTGGAAGGCGAGAGCCGGATTCAAGGACGAGTCTGGGGAAGCGCACACGCTCTCCTACAAGGGCGAGAAGAATGCAGCCAGGCTCTACGTCGCCAGCTCCAACCCCACACACATTCCCGTCTTCCTGGCCGACCGCAAGCAGAAGGCGCTGGCCGGCGGCACGACCTACAAGGCCTCCGACGTCACCGCCGCAGAGACCTATCACTCCACGAACGTGGTGCCGGCCGAGAAGAAGCTGAAGGCCGCCGATACCGGCGGCAAGGCCGCGAAGCAGGCCAGGAGCGAGGATGCCAACCAGGCGCTGGTCGACGACCTGCAGCATCACCTCGACCACATGGGCAAGACCTGGCTGTCGAAGTTCTTCGATGCCGGCGATGCCAAGGATTTCCCGCCGCCGCGCCTGCCGGTGATGGCCGACAATGCCAAGGCGAAGAGTTTCGAGGCCGACTACCTGGTGGCCGGCACCAAGAAGAACGGCTACCCGTACAAGGTGAAGACGGGCACCGAATCGGGCGAGCATGTCGGCAACCTGGCCGGCTGGCCCGACCTGCAGGGCGCCATGCTGACCTCGGGCAGCGCCAAGTACGTCCGGATGCACCTGCTGCCCCACAAGCTGGGCGGCGATGCCGTCGATTCCAACCTGACGCCGGCGCGCGGCGACCTGTTCAATACGCCGTTCTCGGCAGGCGTCGAGCAACCGGCCATCCAGGCATCGACCGAGGGCAGCGAGCCCAGTCGTCGGCCGATCTGGTACAAATTCAACATCAGCTACTATCCGGCGACGACCAAGCCGCCGGCCGCATGGCCCGCCGGTGCGGCCTATCCGGCGGCGGCCTTTCCCAATTCGATCTCGGCCTCCTGGGGTTTCTACAAGCCGCCGGGCGCCTCCAAGAAGATCGAGCGCGACAAGGCCGTCGGCCAGAAATCCGCGACCCCTTCCCTGCCCGATCTCGCGGTGACCCCGCCCGCCGTCAACAAGGACGGACCGACGGCGCTTCTGAACGCCATCAACAAGGGCGGCGTCAAGGTCTCGTCCTATTTCGTGAGCGACATCCTGGTCGCAGAGCGCAACCAGAACGGCGACTATTCATCCAAGACCAACATGAAGGACCGCACCTGGCTGAAGTTCGGCGGCGAGCGCGAGGCGACGCGCCGGGCCTATGTGCAGGCGGTCTACGACGCGGTAGGCACCCATGTCACGATGGACTGAGACGACGCAGGGTGCACCGGCACCGACCAACGCGGCCAATCTCGGCTCGGCGTTCGACGTCATCGTTCGCCTGATCAGGGCCCGCATCTCGGGGACCGACCTGGCGCCCGACGGCGAGATCCGGCTCGCCTTCTTCGACGACGGCTCGCTGCTCGGCGACTTCATCCGCGAGCGCCGCCCGCCCTTCGACGAATACGTGCTGCTGTTGCTGGCGCTGGCGCCGCATGTGCGGCCGACCCTGCTCGATACGGAGATCAGGGCCGCGCTGTCACGGGAGGGGGACTTCCCCGAGATCGGCGGGATCCGCGATCCCGACAGCCGCACCTTCCTGCCGACCGGCGAGACCGCCGCGTTCCTGCTGGCCGGCGAGAATCTCGACGCGCGCTTCGAGGTGCAACGCCTGTTCTCGCCGGACCACTGGTTTGCGCGCGAGGGCGTGCTGCGGCTCGAGGAGACGAAGGACGGCGCACCGATCCTGTCGGGGCGCATCGTGATGGCACGCGAGTGGGTCGAACGCTTCACGCTCGGCGCCGCGCAGGCACCCGCCTTCGGCGCCAGCTTCCCGGCGCGCCGCATCGCGACGTCGCTCGACTGGAAGGACCTGATCCTCGACGAGACCGTGCAGGAGCGCATCACCGAACTGGAGAACTGGGTGCGCCACGGGCGAACGCTGATGCAGGACTGGGGCATGGCCGGGCGCCTGCGCCCCGGCTATCGCGCGCTGTTCCATGGCCCGCCGGGCACCGGCAAGACGCTAACGGCGACCCTGCTGGGCAAGGCCACGCGCCGCGAGGTCTACCGGGTCGACCTCTCGACAGTCGTCTCCAAGTATATCGGCGAGACCGAGAAGAACCTCGCCAACCTGTTCGACCAGGCGCGTAACCGCGACTGGATCCTGTTCTTCGACGAGGCCGATGCGCTGTTCGGCAAGCGCACGAACGTCAAGGACGCGCACGACCGCTATGCCAACCAGGAGATCAGCTACCTGCTGCAGCGGGTCGAGGATTTCGACGGGCTGGTGATCCTGGCATCGAATTTCCGGGCCAACATCGACGAGGCGTTCCTGCGCCGCTTCAACGCGATCATCCGGTTTCCCTTCCCGACCGAGGCCGAGCGCCGCCGGATCTGGATGAGCGCCCTGCCCGACAGTCCCGATCGCGATCAGCTGGCCAACCAGCTCGCGCGCTTCGAACTGTCCGGCGGCAACATCGTGAACGTCGTGCAATTCGCCGCCATCGAGGCGATCAGCGCCGGCCTCCCGGCCATCGACCTCGCCGCCGCCGTCAAGGGCATCCGCCGCGAGTTCGAAAAGGAGGGCAAGGTCTTCAGCGAGCTTCTCGCGAAGCAGGAGACGCCCCGGACGTCAGTCGAGCCGGCTGGCGGCGGCTCTGCAGAAATCTATGGTACCCCCGGTCGGGCTCGAACCAACACTCCGTGAGGAACCTGATTTTGAGTCAGGCGCGTCTACCAATTCCGCCACGGGGGCACATCGTCGTGCGCGGCGAATAAAGCCGAAGGGGGGAACCGGGTCAACTGCGGGGACCTACGCGCGAAGCCTCTCGGCGTGCCATTTGAGGTGGTCTTCGATGAAGGTCTGGATGAACCAATAGGAATGGTCGTAGCCCTCGTGCCGCCGCAGCACCAATTGCTGTCCCGCGGCTACAGCCGCGGCTTCGAGGGCATCGGGCCGAAGCTGGGACGCGAGGAACTGGTCCTTCATCCCCTGGTCGACAAGGATCGGCCCCGGGAAACGGCTCCCCTGCTTCAGGAGTTCGCTGGCATCCCAGGCCGGCCAGCGCGCGCGGTCAGGGCCGAGATAGTTGCCGAACGCCTTCTCGCCCCAGGGTACGGCGACGGGATTGCAGATCGGCGCGAAGGCCGAGACCGACCGGTAGGCCTGCGGATTGCGGAGCGCGATCACCAGCGCCCCGTGACCGCCCATCGAATGGCCGAACACCCCGCGCCGCCCCGCTTCGACCGGGAAACTGGCCTCGATGAGCGCCGGCAACTCCTTTGTCACGTAGGAGTACATGCGATAGTGCCGTTTCCACGGCGCCGCTTCGGCGTCGAGATAGAAGCCCGCGCCCGTGCCGAAATCCCAATCTTCATCCTCGCCCGGCAGGCCGAGGCCGCGCGGGCTGGTGTCCGGCGCGACGAGGACCAGGCCCAACGCGGCGGCATGCTGCAGGGCATGTGCCTTGATCATGAAGGTCTCTTCCGTGCAGGTGAGGCCCGCCAGGAAGTAGAGCGACGGGGGAGGCCCCGCCGAGGCATTCGGCGGCACGAAGACCGAGAACCTCATCTCCGTGCCGGTCTCCTCCGATTCGTGGCTGTAGAACCCGATCGTTCCGCCAAAGCAGGCCTGTTCGCTCCGCACCGTCACTTTTGTCATCTGCCACCCATCTCGAAGGGGCCGATGATACAGGAGAAGCCGATCTAGTGGATGGTGTAGCCGCCGTCGACGATCAGATCCTGCCCGGTCAGGAACGACGCATCGGTGGTCAGCAGCCAGTGCACGACCTCGCCGATCTCCTCCGGACGGCCGAAGCGCCCCATCGGCACGTAGTTCATGCGCCGCGCCGATTCCTCCGGATGGTCACGCGCGCGGTCGAGCAACGGCTGGGTCGCGATCGGGCCCGGCGACACGGTGTTGACCTGGATGTTCTCGCGCGCCAGCTCCAGCGCCATCGACTTGGCGAGGTGGATCAGGGCCGCCTTGGTCATGCCGTAGATCGTGCGGGTCTGGTAGGCGACCGAACCGAGCTGGCTCGCGACATGCACGATGCGCCCGCCGCCCTGGCGTCGCATCGACGGCAGCACCGCCTGGCTGGCGAGGAACGGCGCCCGCAGGTTGACCGCCACCGCCTTGTCGAACTCCGCGGCGGTGAAGTCGCCGAAATTGCGGTTCAGGCGGATCGCGGCATTGTTGACCAGCAGGTCGATACGGCCGAAGCGGTTCTCCGCCTCGGCCACCATGGCCAGCACGGCGTCGGAATCCCCGAGATCGGCCGTGAGCGGCACGACACCATCGGCATCGCCCAGCAGTGCCGCACATTCGCCGGCCACCGATCCAGGCGGCTCGTCCGCCACCAGCAGCAGCTTCGCGCCAGAGGCGGCGAGGCGGCGGGCCACGGCGGCGCCGATTCCCACGGGCGACGAGGCGCCCGTCACGATCGCGACCTTTCCCTGCAACGGCTTCATTCTCTCTCCCGACTCAACCGAGGACGCCATAGCGCGCCTGCTGTTCGGCGTGGCCCTCGCGGTAGCGGCCATAGGCGCGCTTGTGCGCCTCGGCCTGGGCGTCGGCGTCGAGCGTGCGCGGATCGTCCTCGAGGTCGAAGTGGCCGTAGCGATCGACGCCGCGCACCAAGGTGGCCGACATTCGTTTGCTCCCGCCGTGGCGCACATGGGCGGGGATGTAGCTGATGCCGAAGCCGATGCGTCGGTCGTCGCTGCGGTTCGGGCGCGAATTGTGAGCAACCAGCGTGTGATGCAGCGACACCTGGCCGGTCTTCACCGGAGCGAAGACGGCGCGCGAGGTATCGAGCGGCTCGCTGATCGCGCGCGCACCGGCATTGATGGTGCCGGGCATGGCCGTCTGACCATGCGCAAGCTGTCCCAGCCGATGGCTGCCCGGCGCGAATTCCATGCAGCCCGCCTCGACCGACGCCTCGGAGAGCGCCACCCAGGCCGTGACGTGCTCATAGGGCGAGAGGCCGAAAAAGGTCGCGTCCTGGTGCCAGGCGGTGATGGCGTCGGTCTTCGGTTCCTTGATGAAGAAGGTGCTGGTGAAGACCAGGATGTCGGGGCCCAGGAGCTGCTCCATCACGTCGAGCAGGCGCGGGTCCTCGACGAGGTCGCGCGCCCACGTCAGCCGGACATGGAGCTTGCGACGGTCGCCCGCCGAGACCGGCCCCGGCGGCAGCGTGCGCTCGAAGGCTTCGAGGTCGGCCCGCCACGCTCTCGCCTCCTCGGCGGAGAAGACATCGACGGGGGCGAAGAACCCGTCGCGATGAAAGGCGTCGATCTCGGCCTGGCTGAGCTTGCTCACCTCTTGCCTCCGTGCGTGGTCCCGGTGCGTCGGTTCGGGAGCGGATCAGCCGGTGCCCGTGGCCTTGGCCAGCGGTCCCCACTTGGCGGCCTCCGCCGCGAGGAATTGCGCCAACGCCTCGGGGCCGAGCTTCTGCGGCAGGTTGTAGCCAAGCTCGATGTAGCGGGCGCGAATGGCGGGATCGTTCAGCGTCGCCTCGACCGCCTGTACGATGCGGTCGACGACGCGCTTGGGCGTTCCGGCCGGCGCCAGCATCGCCTGCCAGCTTCCAACCTCGAAGCCCTTGAGGCCGAGTTCGTCCAGGGTGGGTACCTCCGGCACGAGACGCGAACGGTCGAGCGACGTCACCGCGAAGGCGCGCACCGCACCGCTCTTCACGTGCGGGACGAGCACGTTCTGCGAATCCATCATGAAGCCTACGCGGCCCGCCACGAGATCGTTCATCGCCGCCGGCGTCGAGCGATAGGGCACGCGCGTGAACTGCACGCCCTCCAGCTTGGCCAGCAGCATCTGTCCGAGATCCGCAGAGCTGCCGGGACCGGCCGAGCCGGAGTTCACGGTGCCGGGATGGGCCTTGAGATAGGCGATGAAGCTCCTGTAGTCGGTCGCCGGCACGGACGGATGGACCGCCAGCACGAACGGCATGAGGCCGAGATGGCTGATCGGCTGGAACGCCGTTGCTGGGTTGAACGTCACCTGCGGGAACAGTTCGGGGATGACCGAATGCGCCATGCCCGTGACGAGGAGATTGTATCCGTCGGGCGCCGAACGGGCGATCAGCTCAGCGGCGATCGTCGAACCGGCCCCCGGCTTGTTCTCGACCAGCACCGTCTTGCCGAGCGTGCCCGTCATGTGCTCGGCCACGATTCGCGCCACGACGTCGATGGCGCCGCCCGCGCCGTAGGACACGACGACCCGCACGGGCTTGTCGGGATAGGTGTCCTGCGCGCCGGCGAACCGGGGGAAGGCCGTGGCCGCCGCGGCGGCCAGACTGAACCTCAGGAAGGTCTTTCTCGATTGTTTACGGTCGAGCATGGAAGGCGCCTCGGAAATGGTCACAGCACGAACTACCAGCAACAACGATGCCGAAGCCCGTTCGCTCGGCGGCTCCGGGGCATCTCCTCAATACGCGATACTACGGGCTGCCCCCGGGCAAAGTCACGGCGGTCCCGCGAGGATCCGCGCCTGCGGAAGCGCGGACAAAGCCGAGGGGCGGAACGGACCGCAACGCTTGCGAGCGCCCTGTCGGTCGGCTCTTATGCGGCCGTCATGCATCCCTATCATCACGCCCGCACCCATCCCGACAAGCCCGCCTACATCATGGCCGGCAGCGGCGAGACGGTGACCTACCGCCAGCTCGACGAGCGGTCCAACCGCATTGCGCAACTCTTCCGCTCGCTCGGTCTCCAGGCCGGCGACCATGTCGCGATCTTCCTCGAGAACAATCCGCGCTTCTTCGAGATCTGCTGGGGCGCCCAGCGCTCGGGCCTGGTCTACACGGCGATCAGCTCGCGCCTCACCGCCGCCGAGGTCGACTATATCGTCACCGATTGCGGCGCCCGGCTGTTCGTCACCTCGAAGGCGCTCGCCGACAAGGCGGCCGAACTGGTGCCGCTGATGAAAGGCGCGCCGCATCGCTTCATGATCGACGGCAAGATCCCCGGCTACGAGTCCTGGGAGGAAGCGGTCGCGCGCTTTCCCGCGACGCCGATCGCCGACGAAACGGCCGGCCACGACATGCTCTATTCGTCGGGAACGACAGGACGGCCCAAGGGCGTCATGCCGGTGGTCGAAAAGCAGGCGATCGACTTCGACAATCCGCTGCTGGCGGTCAGCCGCAGGCTCTACGGCATCGACAGCAACACGATCTATCTGTCGCCGGCGCCGCTCTATCATGCCGCTCCGCTGCGCTTCAACATGAGCGTCATGCGGCTGGGCGGCACCTCGGTGATCATGGAGCATTTCGATGCCGAGGAGTATCTGGCGCTGATCCCGAAGTACAAGATCACGCATACCCAGGTCGTGCCGACCATGTTCGTCCGCTTCCTCAAGCTGCCCGAGGAAGTGCGCGCGAAGTACGACGTCTCGTCACTGAAGTGCGCCATCCATGCCGCCGCGCCCTGCCCGATCCCGACCAAGGAAGCGATGATCAACTGGTGGGGCCCGATCGTCTGGGAGTATTACGGCGGCACCGAAGGCAACGGCCTCACCATGTGCAACTCCCAGGAATGGATGGCGCACAAGGGCACGGTCGGCCGCGCCATCGTCGGCAAGGTCAGGATCTGCGACGACGAGGGCAATGAGCTGCCGACCGGCGAGTCGGGCACCGTCTATTTCGCCGAGGGCCGGCCGTTCGAGTATCACAACGACCCGAAGAAGACGGCCGAATCGCGCCACCCCAAGGGCTGGAGCACGCTCGGCGACGTGGGCTATCTCGATGCCGACGGCTTCCTGCACCTGACCGATCGCAAGGCCTTCATGATCATCTCCGGCGGGGTGAACATCTACCCGCAGGAATGCGAGAACCTGCTGATCAACCACCCGAAGGTGATGGACTGCGCCGTGTTCGGCGTGCCCAACGCCGACTTCGGCGAGGAAGTGAAGGCGGTGGTCCAGCCGCGCCACATGGCGGATGCCGGCCCGGCGCTCGCGGAGGAGCTGATCGCCTACTGCAAGCAGCACCTCTCCGCCATCAAGTGCCCGCGCAGCATCGACTTCGAGGAGGAGCTGCCGCGCCATCCCACCGGCAAACTCTACAAGCGCCTGCTGCGCGACCGCTATTGGCAGGGCATGGCGAGCAGGATCGCCTGATCGAAGTGAAGGCCGGGTGCCGCTAAGCCCCGGCCGACGCCTTCCATCTCGGTACGGCCAGCGTCTCGGCGTAGTTGGTGAACATCAGGTTGAACGAGATGCTGATGCGCTCGGTCGTGCCTTCGTTGGACGGAACGTGGTGGCGCAGCCACGACGGGAACATCACCATGCGGCCGGGCTGGGGTTGCGCCACCGCCCCATTCGCGGTCACGCGCGTCGGGTTGCCGCCCCACGGCATGATCGAGATCGGCCGCGGATCCTGGAAGACGAGTTCGGTGCCGCTGCCGGGAATGTCGACATAGTAGACGCCGCTCAGGAAATTGTTCGGGTGGGCATGGGTGGGATGGTAGCTGCCCGGCGGGTTCACGTTGGCCCAGCAGCCGGTGATCATCAGCGGGAAACGTTCGAGCTGGAGATACTCCAGCACGCTCTTGGCCGAGACCTCGATCAGTTTGGCCAGTTCGGCGAAGGCGGGACGCGTATGCAGGTCGTGCGGCGTCTGCCAGTTCCGGCCACTCTGCAGATTGGGGCGCGGCGAAATGATCGTCTCGATCTCGGCCTTGAGCCGGGCATTGAACGGCGCCGCATCGGCGGGAGCGATGTCGAGAATCCAGAGCGGCGTCGGGAACAGCTCCTGAACCTGCTGCTTGATTTTCATGTCATTTCTCACGCTGTGAACCACTCACCCGTACTGTATTTTCCGGTTTTTCACAACGAGTGAACAAGCGGCCGTCGCCGACTCGACCGAGCCCTCCCACGGATCGAAACGAGCGCCGAGAAAACCGCCATGAGCGCAGCGCGGGCATAGGCCCCCGCCCCCCCGCCTGCTAAGCAGGATTCCTGAATCACAAGCCGTTTCGAAGGGAGACTCGCCATGAAGGCAGCCGTCGTCACCGACCAGGGCGTCCAGTACACCGACGCCCCCAAGCCCACGCCGAAGGGCAACGAGATCCTGATCAAGGTGAAGGCGGCGTCGCTCAACCGCGCCGACCTCGCCGTGGCCTCCGGCCATTCGCACGGCCGCATCGGCGGCCCCGGCACCATCGTCGGCCTCGAATGCGCCGGTGAGGTCGAGGCGGTCGGCCCCGAGGTCAAGGACTTCAAGCCGGGCGACCGCGTGATGAGTTCGGCGGCCGGCGGCTTCGCCGAGTTTGCCGTCGCCGACGCCGGGCGCGCCCACAAGATCCCGGCCAACAACATGAGCTACGAGCAGGCCGCCTGCATGCCCGTCGCGGTGCAGACCATGCACAACGCGCTGGTCGGCGCCGGCCGACTGAAGAAAGGCGAGACCGTGCTGATCCAGGGCGCCAGCTCGGGCGTCGGCCTGCTCGGCATGCAGATCGCGAAGATCATGGGGGCTTCGGTCGTGCTCGGCAGTTCGACCAACGACGGCCGCCGCGCCCGGCTGGGCGAGTTCGGTTGCGATGTGGCCATCGACACGCGCGACCCGAAATGGCCCGAGAAGGTCAAGGAGGCGACGGGCGGCAAGGGCGTCGACCTGATCGTCGACCAGGTCTCGGGCGGGGTGATGAACCAGAACATGGAAGCCGCCGCCATCCTCGGCCGGATCGTCAACGTCGGACGGCTGGGCGGTATGAAGGGCGAGTTCAACTTCGACCTGCATGCGCTGAAGCGCATCGACTATATCGGCGTCACCTTCCGCACCCGTAGCCCCGAGGAAGTGCGCGATATCGTACAGGCCGCCCGCAAGGACCTCTGGACGGCCATCGAGGAGGGCAAGCTCAGCCTGCCGATCGACAGGACCTTCCCCCTGTCCGAGGCCGCCGCCGCGCTTGCGCACATGAAGGCGAACGCTCATTTCGGCAAGATCGTCCTGGTGGCCTGAGAGGTACCTCATGAAAGCCGCATACATCGAAAAGTTCGGTGGACCCGAGGTCCTGATCGTCGGCGACCTGCCCGATCCCGTCGCCGGTCCGGGCCAGATCGTCGTCGAGACGGCGGCAGCCAGCATCAATGGCGCCGATTCGAAAGTCTGCGCCGGCGAGTATCCCGGTCAGCCCCGCTTTCCCTTGAGTCTGGGACGCGACTTCTCCGGCGTCGTCGCGACGCTGGGCGATGGCGTGACGGACTTGCGCGTCGGCGACGCGGTGTTCGGTGTCCTGGAAACCGGTCGCGACGGCACCTATGTCGAGAAGCTGGCGATCGGCGCGGCCATCGTTGCGAAGAAGCCAGAGACCCTGACGCATGTCGAAGCCGCGGCCCTGGCGCTCATTGGCCTTACGGCTTTGTGCACCATCGAGAACGCCCTGAAGCTGCAGAAGGGCGAAACCATCCTGATCCAGGGCGGGGCCGGTGGCGTGGCGAGCTTCGCCATCCAGCTCGCCAAGCATCTCGGCGCCCATGTCATCACCACGGCAAGCGCTGCCAACGCGCCCTATCTGCGCGAGATCGGCGCCGACCGGGTCATCGATTACAATTCGACCGACTTCACCAAGGCGGTAAGCGATTGCGATGCCGTGTTCGATACCGTGGGCGGCGACGTCGCGATGCGATCGTTTTCGGTGCTGAAGCCTGGTGGACGCGCCGCCTTCATTGCCTCAGGCGCACAGGCCCCCAAACCCGACCGCACCGATGTCACCGCCCTGCGGCCCGCCGTTCCCCGCACCCGCGCGCACCTCGAGCGCATCGTGGAGCTTCATCGCATCGGCGCCGTTCGTGTCCCTCCAATCACCGAGTTCAGCCTGGCCCAGGCGGCGGACGCGCTGCGGGTCAGTGCCGGCCGTCATCTCAAGGGCAAGCTGGTGCTCAAACTGCGGTAACCGTCGCTTGCGCGCAGGACGGCCAATGCCCATTTTGGCAAGATCGCCCTCGTCGTTCTGAAGGCGGAAGAAGAGGCAGGACCGCAATGAGCAAGTCGATCAACCATCTCGCCACCGCCGACGGCCTGTTCTTCGGCAAGAACGGACTCGACCGGCGCAAGACCGAGAAGATGGTCGATGAGGCGCTGGCGGGCACCGACGACGGCGAACTGTTCCTCGAATACGTCCAGAGCGAGAGCCTGTCGTTCGACGACGGCAAGCTGAAGAGCGCGTCGTTCGACACCTCGCAGGGCTTCGGCCTGCGCTCCGTGGCGGGCGACGTGACGGGCTTCGCCCATGCTTCGGCGCTCGACGAGCAGGCGCTGAAGCGGGCGGCGGAGACGGTCAAGACCGTGCGCTCGGGCCGCGGCGGCACGTCCGACGAGTCCCCGCGCGGCACCAACCGCCTGCTCTATGCCGACGACAATCCGATCGACGGCGTGCCCTTCGCTCAGAAGGTCGCGCTGATGCAGGAGATCGACGCCTATGTGCGGGGCAAGGAGCCCAAGGCACGCCAGGTCTCTGTCTCGCTTTCGGGCTCGTGGCAGGTCGTGGAGATCGTGCGTGCCGGCGGCTGGCGCGCCGCCGACGTGCGGCCACTGGTTCGGCTGAACGTCAGCGTGGTCTGTGCCGACGGCTCGCGCATGGAGGCCGGCAGCACGGGCAGCGGTCGTCGCGCCGCCTATGGCGACATCTTCCTGCCGGGCTACTGGCGGAAGGAAGCCGACGAAGCGATCCGCCAGTCGCTGGTCAACCTCGAATCGGTCGACGCGCCGGCCGGCGAGATGCCGGTCGTGCTGGGCGCCGGCTGGTCGGGCGTGCTGTGGCACGAGGCGGTCGGCCACGGGCTGGAGGGCGACTTCCACCGCAAGAAGACCTCGATGTTCACCCACCTGATGGGCGAGATGGTTGCCTCGCCCGGCGTCACCGTGGTCGACGACGGCACGCTGAACGACCGCCGCGGCTCGCTCACCATCGACGACGAAGGCACGCCGACGCAGCGCAACGTGCTGATCGAGGACGGCCGCCTGGTCGGCCTGATGCAGGACCGCATGAACGCCCGCCTGATGGGCGTGAAGCCGACCGGCAACGGCCGCCGCCAGGGCCATGCCCACGCGCCGATGCCGCGCATGACCAACACTTTCATGCTGGGTGGCGACAAGGACCCGAAGGAGATCATCGCGTCGGTGAAGAAGGGCCTTTACTGCGCCAACTTCGGCGGCGGCCAGGTCGACATCGTGTCCGGCAAGTTCGTGTTCAGCGTCACCGAGGGCTACCTGATCGAGGACGGCAAGCTCGGACGGCCCGTGAAGGGCGCCACCCTGATCGGCGCCGGATCCGAGGCGCTGACCCGCGTCGGCATGGTCGGCAACGACATGTCGCTCGACCCGGGCATCGGCACCTGCGGCAAGGACGGCCAGGGCGTTCCCGTGGGCGTCGGCCAGCCGACGCTGCGCATCGATGCGCTCACGGTCGGCGGCACCGCGACCTGACCCCTCCGCCCGCGATTACGCGGGCACCTCCCCATTTGAATGGGGAGGCGATGCATGAGGCCCTTCCTCCCCATTCAAATGGGGAGGTGGCGGCGTCTTGCGCCGACGGAGGGGTCAGCCCGACGTGGCCGAAGCGGCCGCGCTCATGGTCAGGACCGATAGAGGCCCTTCGACTCGGCGAGGCTGACGACGATCGATTCGATGGCGTCGAGGGTCGGTGTGTCGATGCCGGCGGCGCGCGCGAAGGCGACGGGAGCCCGCACGATGGCCTCGACCTCCATCGGCCGGCCGCCTTCGTAGTCCTGCAGGATCGACGGGCGATGGTCGGGATAGACGCGCTTGGGCCCGTAGCGGACCTCTGGCGAATCGTCGAGCACGACACCGTGCGCGGCGGCCACGGCGATCGCCTCGGCATGGGCGCGGCGGGCCAGGCGATTGACCATCGGCGTCGCCTGGATGGTCGTCGGCTGGCGCAGGATGAGGCACAGCGTCGAGCCGGTGAGGTTCGCCATCAGCTTGTGCCAGATGTCGTAGCGGATGTCGGTGGTCGAAGGCGACGAGATGCCGGCCGCGATCAAGGTCTCGCGCAGCTTCTCGATGCGCGGCGTCCAGCGGTCGTCGGGCTCGCCGACCCACAGCACGTTGCGCTCGGGCGAGATGTTGCGCACCACGCCGGGCTCGATGACGTGGTTGGACGACGTGATGACGCCGCCCAGGGTGCGATCAAAACCCACCGCCTTCAGCAGCGCGCCGCCGGGATCTAGACGCGACAGGTCGGGTGCCTTTGGCCGGTCCTTGCCCAGCCCGTGGCCGTACCACCAGGGAATGCCGTTCTGGGCGAAGACCACCGGAGTCCCGGGTCCCAACAGCGGCGCCACCGTGTCGGCAATCGCCGACAGGCTGGATGCCTTGAGGGTCGAGATCACCACGTCCTGCGGGCCGAGCTCGGCCGGCCGGTCGCTCGCCTTCACCTTGGCGACGATTGTCTTGTCTCCGGTCAGGAGCGTGAGCCCCCGGGCGCGAATCGCCTCGAGATGGGGACCGCGCGCCACGACCGAGACCTCGTTACCGGCCGCGGCGAGACGCGTCGCATAGTTGCCGCCGATGGCGCCGGCGCCGAAGACGCAGATACGCATCCTAGCTCTTGGTATCCGAAAGTCGCAGGGAGCCGAGGAACCGCGCGGCGGCCGCCTTCGTCTCCTCGTCGTTCTTGGCGGTGACCAGCAGGCGATAGAGCCGGTCCTTCACGATGTAGGTGCGCATCATCACCAGCGATCCCTGCTGGTCGGCGATGTCGAGCGCATAGCCGTCCCAGCCCTGCAGGGTGACCGGTTCGTCGAGCACGTACTTGAACGTGGCGCGGGGAAAAGCCTTCTCGGCCTCGCCGCGCCCCAGTTCGCGCGCCATCATCTTGCTGTCCTTGGACGAGAACCAGCCGGGATCGTAGTCGACATAGTCGAAGTCGAACATCTCGTCGGCGCGCTTGGAGGCCCAGGCGACCCGTTCGCCGGCATGGCCCTTTTCCTTTTCAGCGGCCGTGCTCTTGTTGACCGGTGCCGGCATCTCCAGCCGGAAGCGCAGGTCGGGTCCCACCACGGTCTGCCACTGGTCTGGCTGGGCATAGGCGACCGTCGCAACGGCCGACAGGGCCGGCGCCGTGAAAACGAACGAACGACGGGTCATTGCCATACTCTTCGACAAACTCATGCGGGCGGCACCAGTTCCTTGCGGCCCGACCAGTCCCAGGCCAGACCGGTGCGCGAGACGCCGAGCAGCAGCCCGTGCAATTCCTTCGGATGGATCCAGCCGCCGTCGGGATCGGTCACCGGGTCGGAGCCGCGCGGCGTGTAGCGCGCGCCGGCGTCGAGCAGCCGCTGGCGCACGTTCGGCCAGTCATGGACCTCGACGTAGCACATGTAGAGCGAGTCGCCATGCTTGTGGGCGTAGCGGCCCATCGCCTGGACATTGTCGGTGACCTGGCTCAGTTCGATGCGGTCGAGCCGGTTGGGCGGATCGAACAAGGTGAGCGTGCCGATGTATCCGAAGCGCTCGCTGCCGATCTCGCTGAAGCGCGACGGATCGAGCCCGAACAGGCCGGCATAGACCGCGGCGACGCGGCGCCAGTCGCTGATCAGGGTGTTGGTGGTCTCGTAGAGGAACGACACCGGCCCGACCCTGGGACGGTAGGTGCTCTCGGAGATCACGATCGGCAGGCCGAAGGTCGCCTCGTTCGAGAGATAGAGCTGCCCGTTGTCCCGGTCGTAGTCGATGCCGAGGCCTTCCCAGCGCTTCACCATGCCATCGAGGTCGGCGGTGCAGTAGCCCGCGGTCATCAGACCTTCGCCGCGGCGGCTCAGGAACTCTTGGGTGAGCCCCGCACCGTCGGGCTCGCAGAGCTCGAATTCGCTCTCGCCGACGGCGAGGATGGTGCGCTTTGCAGAAAGGTGCCGGCTATGGTCATGCCGGGACACCTGGCTGCCGAGCAACTGGCCGAAGCGCTGCGCCGCCTTGGCGGCGTCGTGCACGGCGATCTGGACACGGTCGCAACGATCAAGCATGAGGCGACCTTACCTCAGTAGGCACAGTCGCGGAACAGCGCCGCGAAGGATCCCTTCCATTCGCCATGCCACTTGGCGAGCAGTTCGTCGGCCGGAGCCTGGCCGCTGGCGACGGCGCGGTCGAGCGGCGCCAGGTACATGGTTTCGTCGGCACCGTCCGCGTTGAGTTGCTTGCGCGCCCGCAGGCCGGCATGGGCGATCTCGACAACGTCGCGCGCCAGTTCCGACAGGACACGGCCGCGGAACATCGTGGCGAGGCCCGACTTCGGTGTTTCTGCGCGCAGGAAATCGTGGTCGGCGGTGCTCCAGTCCTTCACCAGGTCCCAACCCGCGTCGAGCGCGCCCTGATCGTAGAGCAGCCCGACCCACAGCGCGGGCAGCGCATTCAGCGCTCCCAGCGGACCGGAATCCGCGCCGCGCATTTCGAGGTAGCGCTTCAGCCGCACCTCGGGAAAGGCGGTGGTGATGTGATCGGCCCAGTCGTTGATCGAGGGCAGCTCGCCCGGACGCGCCGGCAGCCTGCCCTTCAGGAAGTCGCGGAAGCTCTGGCCGGACGCGTCGATGTACTTGCCGTCGCGATAGACGAAGTACATCGGCACATCGAGCATGTAGTCGGCGTAGCGCTCGAAGCCGAACCCGTCCTCGAACACGAAGGGCAGCATGCCGCAGCGGTCGGGATCGGTGTCGGTCCAGATGTGGCTGCGGTAACTCTTGAAGCCGGCGTCCTTGCCCTCCTTGAAGGGCGAGTTGGCGAACAGGGCGGTGGCGATCGGCTGCAGCGCCAGCGAGACGCGGAACTTCTTCACCATGTCGGCTTCGGAGTCGAAGTCGAGATTGGTCTGCACGGTACAGGTACGCAGCATCATGTCGAGACCGAGCTTGCCCACCTTGGGCATGTACTCGCGCATGATCTTGTAGCGCCCCTTGGGCATCCAGTGCATGTCCTCGCGGGTCCATTCGGGCGCGAAGCCCAGCCCGATGAAGGATGCGCCGATCTCGCCCGCGACTTCCTTCACCTCGTCGATGTGCTGGCTGTTTTCGGCCGCGGCCTCGTGCAGCGTCTCGAGCGGCGCACCCGACAATTCGAACTGTCCGCCCGGCTCCAGCGTGATGCTGGCCTTGCCGCGCAGCAGGGCGATCGGGTTGTTGCCCTCGATCACCGGCTCCCAGCCGAACCGGGTCAGGCCTTCGAGCATGGCGCGGATCCCGTCAGGCCCGTCATAGGCCAGCGGCTTCAAGGTGTCGGTATGGTAGCCGAACTTCTCGTGCTCGGTGCCCATGCGCCACTGGGCACGGGGCTTGTTGCCGGCCGCGAAGTATTCAATCAGCTGCCGCCGATTTTCGATCGGCGCGCCGCCGCCCGACGGAGGTGCGGACATACGATCATCTCTCCCTGATCGCTCCGCGCCCTGTGAGGGCTTCCGGAGCGGCGCGGTCGCATGAGAAAACCTCACCCGAGCCCGCGACTGGTTCATCCTGTTCGATTCGCTCTCTCCCACATCGCCGGGGGCCTGCGCAAGCGCTCAGACGGTAACCCTGGAGGCGCGATAATCGCCGCTGAGACGCGGTGTCGGGCGCCGCCAGTCGCCGACCAGCGCCTGCCAGCATGCAAGCGCTGCCAGCGCCGCCGTGTCGGCCCGCAGGATGCGCGGACCGAGGCCTACAGACGTTACATCCTTTATGCGACGCAGCGCCTGCAGCTCGATTTCGGCGAAGCCTCCCTCTGGGCCGATCACGATCGCCCAGGGCGCCGCACGCGCCGCCTCGTCGAGGGCCGACAGGGCGTCGGCGATGGGCGGTCCGCCGCCGGTCTCGTCGCACATCATCAGGCGCCGCCCATCGGGCCAGCCGTCGAGCAGCGTCGCGAGATCGACCGGCTCCCGCACCACGGGAACGGTCAGCCGCTCCGTCTGCTCCGCCGCTTCGATCGCATTGGCCTGCAGGCGCCCGACATTGACCCGCTCGACCGCCGTGTGCCGCGTCACCACGGGCTGCAGGACCGAGGCGCCGAGTTCGGTGGCCTTTTCGGCGATATAGTCGATCCGGGCCCGCTTCACGGGGGCGAAGCACAGCCAGACATCGGGCTCGGGCAGCTGCTCGCGCGTGCGCTCAGCCAGTTCGGCGACGGCCGACTTCTTGCCCCGGAACGAGAGGGCGCCGCGCCATTCGCCGTCGCGACCGTTGAACAGCAGCAGCGGCGACCCGTCGGGCCGACGCATGACGTTGCGCAGGTAGTGGACCTGCGCCTCGTCCAGCGGGACGTCACCGCCTGCCACCAGAGCCGCCTCGACGAAGAGACGTGCCGCACTCATCTATTTGCTTTCATGGATCATTGTCGCACATAGCTGCATGATGACGCGCATGATGACGCCATGACCGCCGGGCGGACAACCGGCTTCACGGATATCGACCGGACGCACTGGACGTTGCGGTACCTGCCGCCTTGGGCGCGCCCCTATGGGCGGCTGGCGCGCTGGGACCGGCCGATCGGCATCTGGCTGCTGCTGTTTCCGTGCTGGTGGTCCTCGGCGCTGGCCGCGGCGCCCAACTGGGCCCAGCTCGTTGGCTACATGGCGCTGTTCGCGATCGGCGCCATCGCCATGCGCGGCGCCGGCTGCACCTGGAACGACATCGTCGATCGCAAGGTCGATGCCGGCGTCGAACGTACGCGCGGCCGGCCCCTGCCCTCGGGCGAACTGAAGCTGCACCACGCGCTGATCTGGATGGCGCTGCAAAGCGCGGTGGGCGCCGCCGTGCTGTTCAAGCTCAACAAGTTCGCGGGCGGCGTGGCGCTGCTCTCGCTGCTGCTGGTCGCGATCTATCCGACGATGAAGCGGATCACCTCATGGCCGCAGGTGGTGCTGGGCTTCGCCTTCAACTGGGGCGCGCTGGTCGGCTACGCCGCCGTCACCGGCACGCTCTCCTGGGCCACCGTCGCGCTCTATTTCGGCGGCGTCGCCTGGACGATGGTCTACGACACGATCTACGCCATGCAGGACCAGCGCGACGACGCGGTGGTCGGCGTGCGTTCGACGGCGCGCCGCTTCGCCGCCGCGCCGCGGCGCTGGCTGAGCTTCTTTGCCGTGCTGGCGATCGGCTTCTGGATCGCCACGGGCCTGCTGGCGCCGCTCGGCATAGGCTACTTCGTCCTGCTGGCCGCCATCGCTGCGCACCTCTGCTGGCAGATCGCGTTGCTGAAACCCGACGATCAGGCCGACTGCCTGATGCGCTTCAAGTCCAACCGGCTGGTCGGATGGTTGATGCTGCTGGCCCTCGTCGTCGACAAGGTGCGCTGATGTCCAGGCTGCCCGAGAATCCCGAAGAGTTCATCCGCACCAACACCGCGCTCGAAGCGCCGGCGATGGTGCCGGAGTTCAGGCTGTGGCTGGCTACCGAGTATGTGCCGATCTGGCAGGCGACCGAGGCTTGGCTCGAGGAAAAGAACGTCGACCCGCCCTACTGGGCCTTCTGCTGGCCGGGCGGCCAGGCGATCGCCCGATACCTGCTCGACAACCCGGCAGTCGTCGCCGGCAAGCGCGTGATCGACTTCGCGGCCGGTTCGGGCGTCTCCGCGATGGCGGCGGCGCGCTGCGGCGCGGCCTCGGTGGTGGCGAACGACATCGACCGGCTGTCCCTGGTCGCCGCCCGCCTCAACGCCGCGGCCAATGGTCTTTTCCTCGACACGAGCAGCGAGGACTGGCTGGCGGGCGCGCCTGGAAGCCCCGAGGCCGATGTCGTGATCGCGGGCGACGTCTGCTACGAGCGCGAGATGTCGGTCCAGGCGCTGGCCTGGCTGCGCAGCCACGCCGCGAAGGGGCGGCTTGTCCTGCTGGGCGACCCCGGCCGCAACTATTTCAGCGCCCAGGGCCTGGAAGAGCTCGGCCGCTACGAGATCCCGACCTCGCTTCAGCTCGAGAACCGGGGGATGCGCGAGACCGTCGTCTGGCGGGTCCTGCCGGTTTCGTGAGGCCATCCGCCGGCGGACTGTTATAATTCCGTAACTGTTCTTTCACAGATGGATCGGGGTACAGCAGACTCATGCCCCCTAGCACCAAGAAGACAAAGATCGCCGCGGCCGATTTCGCGAGCCTTTACGAAGGCTTCAACGCCCCGGTCTCGCGCTTCGACTGCGGACGCAAATGCGCCCCCCTGAACGACGGCGAACCGGTCTGCTGTTCGACGCAGAACGCCGTGCCGGTCGTGCACAAGGCCGAATGGGAGCTGCTCAAGACCCGCACCGACCTGTGGTCCAAATTCAAGCCCTACGATTACTCGACACGGATGATCGTCGAGGAGTTGACCTCGGATTGCATGGCCATCCACTGCAAGGGCGCCCGCCACTGCGAGCGCGACAACCGCACGATCGCCTGCCGTGGGTTCCCCTTCTATCCCTACCTGACGCGGCAGAAGGAGTTCGTCGGGATCGGCACCTATTGGGTGTTCGAGGATCGCTGCTGGATGATGTCCAACCTCGAAGTCGTCGACCGCAAATTCGTCGAGGAGTTCATCGCCACCTACGAGGCGCTGTTCGTCAAGGACAAGGACGAGTTCGACACCTACGTGACCTTCTCCGCCACGGCGCGGCGCACCTTCTCGCGCTGGAAGCGCGAGATCCCGCTGCTCGGCCGCCGCGGCGAGCTGCTGATCGTGACGCCCTCGACCGGCGAGATCCGCCCCGGCAAGGCAAAGGACTTTCCGAAGAGGGAGCCCTTCAACTCCGAGAAGAACTACAGGCAGGCCATCAAGGACGCCGGCGGCGTGTACCCCGAGGACGGTCTGCGCCCGAGCTGAGGCGATCGCACCTACCACGGAGAATCCACCACCACCGACCTCATGCTGAGGAGCGCTCCACAGGAGCGCGTCTCGAAGCATGGGCACGAGCACCACGTCTGTTGCCCACCCTTCGAGACGGCGCTACGCGCCTCCTCAGGGTGAGGTGGTTCGCCGCCACGTCGCGGCTTCGGCGGGTGAGGCGTTGCAGGCGGCGGCAACCAGCGCGGCCGTCAGCAGCGTCGCCTGCCGCAGCTCGCTTTGCGCAACCTTGTCGCGCGTGTCGGCCGGCGTGAGCACGACGCGCAGGTGGGCATTGGGGTCATCGAAACCGGCCACGAGTCGGATTGCCGGGATGCCGCCCGCCGCGAAGTTCGCGTGGTCGGAATTGGTCATCAGCGGCCGCACGGTGCGCAGGGAATGGCCATTGGCCTCGGCAACGCCAAGGAGGAACGGCTCGACACCGGCATAGCCGCTGGTGAGCGCGGCGAGGTTCGGACTGCCCGCCACCGAATCGAGATTGACGTTGAGCGCGATCTTGGCGCGCTCGGCCTCGCCCAGAGCCTGCACGTACTGCGCCGAGCCGGTCAGCGCCCATTCCTCGACGCTGAAGAACATCACCCTCAGGCCCCGCCGCCACCTCGCCACCTCGGGCGACAGCGCGCGCGCCACCGCCAGCACGGACGCAAGCCCGGTGCCGTTGTCCATCGCGCTCTCGGCCAGGTCGTGGCCGTCGGCATGGGCCGACAGCACCACCCATTCGTCGGTCTGGCCGGGATAGTCGAAGACCAGCGTCTCGGTCTCGGCCGGCCCCTCCGCCGTCTCGATGGCGATCGTGACGGAGGGGAAGCCCGTCGAACGGCGCGCCAGCTTCGCCGCCGTTTCGGGAGAGATGCCCAGCGCGGGAATGCCCTCGCCCGTATCGCGGCCGGAGGATCCCGCCACCACATGGCCGGCCAATGGCCCGCCGATCAGGAACCCCACGGCGCCGTGGGCGCGCGCCATGTCGTACTTGCGCCGGCGATGGATCGTGCCTGCCGCGAACATCAGCTCGTGCCGCACCAGCACGATGCGGCCGGCGATCTCCGCCTTGTGCGCCTCGAACTCGTCGGGCGTGCCGCGTCCGAGGTCGATCACCTCGGCCGTCAGGCCGGGTGTCGCGATGGTGCGCACCAGCGGATGGCAGGGTGCGAAGGCGCCGCCCGGCAGCTTCAGCGTCGCCGACTTCGCCCGCCAGCCATTGTAGGGCACGGGAATGGAGCGGCCCGAATTGGCCGGCGAAGCCGCACGCACCCGCTCGCGCAGCAACGCAAAAGCCTTCCGCTCGCTCTCCGTGCCCGACAGCCGGCCACCGCAATCGCAGATGTCGTTGAAGTCGCGCCACAGCGCCTCGTCGGCCGCAAGGCGGCCCATCAGGTCGGCGTCCAGACGCATGGGTCTACCCTTTCAACTTGTCGTCGAGCATGTCGAGGAAAGCGGTCGCGAGCACCGAGGGTTCGCGGTCGCGGCGATGGAAGGCGCCGATATCGTAGGTGACGGCCGGCTCGAAGGGCCGCGTCACGAGCCCGAGATGCTCGAAGCTGCGTGCCGACAGCGGATCGACGATCGACCATCCGGCGCCTGCGGCCACCAGGCCGCACAGGCTAGCGAAGAACTCGGCCTCGACCACGGCGTTGATGGATGCGCCGGCCGCCGAGAAGATGCCGCGGATGCGATTGGGCACCTGGTGCGAGCGCGCCGGCATCACCATCGGGTACGGGCCCAGCAGTTTCGGCGTCAGCAGTTTGTGCGAGGCGAGCGCATGGCGCGGCGGCAGGATGGCGACGCAGCGCATCGCGTAGCGACGAACCTCGACCTGGCTCTCGTCGATCGGAAGCTCGGCGATGCCGATGTCGAAACTCTCCGTCGGCAGAAGCTGGCTCACCACGTCGGAATGACGCGAGATCAATCGCACCGAAACGCCAGGCCGCTCGGCCAGGAATTGTGCCACCAGGTTGGGCAGCAGCGAGATGGCGGCCGACGGGTGACTGGCGATCACCAGCCGCCCCGACTGGCCCTCGCGGATCTGCGCCGTCGCGGCCTGCAGCCGATCGACCTCGCCCAGCACGCGGCTTGCTTCGGCATAGAACAGGATGCCCTCCGCCGTGGGCTTCAACCGGCCGTTGGCGCGCTCGAAAAGCGGGAAGCCCACCGTCTCTTCCAGCCGCGCGATCTGGGTGCTGACCGCGGGCTGGGTCACGCCCATGGCGCCCGCAGCGGCGGTCATGGAGCGGTGATCGACCACCGCCCGGAAGGCTTCGAGGAGCTTGACGTCCATACTCTATAAGCAGCCTTTATTGATCATTCTGCCGATTACTTCCTGCTCCACTAGCAAAACCCCTGCCGATCCGGCAGTCGTCAATCGCTCGGCATAGGAATTGCTTATGGAGTGACATGAGTAGCACGAGCCCCCTCATCCTCGCGGACGGCATCAGCAAGCGCTTCGGCGCCAACCAGGTGCTGACCCGCGTGTCGCTGGACGTCGTGGAGCGCGACGTGGTCTGCGTCGTGGGTCCGTCGGGCTCGGGCAAGACCACGCTGCTGCGCTGCCTCGCCCTCCTCGAGGAGCCGAGCGAGGGTCGCGTGGTGATGGAGGGCGTGCCCATTTCGACGCCATCGCCCAACAAGCAGGTGAAAGCCGCCGCGCGCGAGGTCCGGTCCGAGATCGGCATGGTGTTCCAGCACTTCAATCTCTGGCCGCACATGTCGGTGCTGCAGAACCTGATCGAAGCGCCGATGCGCGTGAAGAAGATGCCCCGGGACAAGGCCGTCGCCATCGCGGAGTCTCTCCTGAAGAAGGTCGACCTGTTCGAGAAGCGCGACGCCTATCCCGCGCGCCTGTCCGGCGGCCAGCAGCAGCGCGTGGCGATTGCCCGCGCCATGGCCATGTCGCCCAAGGTGCTGCTGTTCGACGAGGCAACCAGCGCACTCGATCCCGAGCTGCGCCGCGAGGTGCTCGCCGTCATGCGCCAGCTCGCGCGCGAGGGCATGACCATGCTGGTCGTCACCCACGAGATGGGCTTCGCGCGCCATGTCGGCACGCGCACCGTGTTCATGGATCGAGGCGAGATCGTCGAGGCGGCGCCGGGTTCGGCCTTCTTCGATGCGCCGCAGACGGAGCGCGCCCAGCGCTTCCTGCAGCAGTTCGCGGACGAGTGATGGGGAAGGTCAACAAGGGAGACCGATGATGGGTGTAGCAAGGATATTGGGTGCGCTCGCGCTGGCCGGCACGGTTGGCGCATTTTCGATCACCGGTGCGGAAGCGCAGCAGACGCAGTCGCGCCTCTACGAGGTGACCAAGAGCAAGAAGCTCCGGGTCTGCCAGTTCCCGCTCTACTATTCGATCTCGTTCCGCAATTCCAAGACCGGCGAGATCGAGGGCATCGACGCCGACCTCGCGAAGGAATTCGCCAAGGAGCTCGACGCCAAGCTGGAAATCGTCGAATCGAGCTTCGGTTTGTTCATCGCCGACCTGCAGGCCGGAAAGTGCGAGATCGGCATGTTCGGCGTAGGCGCCACGATGAAGCGCGGCCAGGCCGTCGAGTTCTCGAAGCCCTACCTGCTGACCAACCTCTACGCGGTCACGCGCAAGGACAGCAAGATCAAGAAGTGGGAAGACATCGACCAGAAGGGCGTCAAGGCCGCCGTCTCTCTGGGCAGCTACATGGAACCCTTCATGAAGGGCTACGTGAAGAACGCCGAGGTCGTCTCGGTGGCGCCGCCCAACACGCGCGAAGCCGAGCTGGTCGCGCAGCGCGTCGACGTCATCATCACCGACTTCCCGACGGCGATCAAAGTGACCGACGAGTTCGACTGGGCGACCTACATCCTGCCCAACGAGAAGCTCGCCATCACGCCCTACGCCTATGTCGTGCCGCAGGGCGACCAGATCTGGCTGAACTACGTCAACCTGTTCGTCGACACGATCAAGCTCGACGGGCGGCTGCTGAAGTACGCCAAGAAGCACAAGCTCGACCCGATCGTCGCGCCGTAGTCGACGTTCGCTCATTGGAGCGCGCCACTCCAGTGGCGCAAATCATTCGGGAGAGCGCCACTGGAGTGGCGCTCTCCACCGAGGCTTGAATGTTCAAGTACCAATTCCGCTGGGACACGGTCTGGGGAAGCTTCGACTTCCTGATGGGTGGCCTGCAGATGACTCTGATCATCTCGGCCATCACCCTGGTACTGGCGATGATCGGCGGGCTGATCATCGCGCTGCTCGACATGTCGCGCTTCCGGGTTCTGCGCTGGATCGGCATTTCGATCGGCGAGGTCGTGCGCAACACGCCGATCCTGGTGCAGCTCCTGTGGGTCTATTACGTGCTGCCGATCGTGTTCGGTGTGCGCATCGAGGCACTGGTCGCACTGATCATCGGCCTCGCACTCTACCAGGCCTCCTTCATCTCCGAGGTCTATCGCTCGGGCATCCAGAGCGTGCCCAAGGGCCATCGCGAGGCCGCGCAGGTGCTGGGGCTGACGCCGATTCAGTCGTTCAACCGCATCGTGCTGCCTCAGGCGATCCGCATGACCCTGCCCCCGCTCGCCTCGAACTTCGTGCAGCTCATCAAGTTCTCCTCGCTGGGTGCGGTCATTTCGGTGAGCGAGATCACGCGGCGCGGCATGGAGCTTTCGGCCACCAACTTCCGGCCGCTGGAGACCTTCACCTTCATCGCCGTGGTCTACTTCTTCATCTGCTGGCCGCTCGCCATGGCCATCCGCTACTGGGAACGCAGGCTGCAGGCTCGCTGATGTCGTCGAAGCTCCGTACCGAACTGGCACGCAAGGTCGAGGCTTCGCTCGACCGCCTGATCGAGGTGACGCAACGGCTGGTGGCCGTCGCCTCGCCCAACCCGCCGAGCGACACGTTCGACGTGGCGCAAGTCGCGGAGGCGCTGCTGCACGAGATTCCCGGCATCGAGATCGAGCGGGTCGAGCCCGAGCCGCGCATCGTCTCGCTGATCGGCCGCATCCGCGGCCGCGCACCGGGACGCCGCCTGATCTTCAACGGCCATCTCGACACCTTTCCGTTGCTGGAGAACCTGCCCTGGACGGTGCCGCCGCTGGGCGGTGTCCTGAAGGACGGCAGGCTCTACGGCCGCGGCGTCTGCGACATGAAGGGCGGTATCGCCTGCTCGCTGCTGGCCGCCGCATTGCTGGCCGAGAACCGCGATGCCTGGGATGGCGAGATCGTGCTGACCTTGGCCGGCGACGAAGAGAACATGGGCTCGCTGGGCTCGGGCTACCTCCTCCAGAACTTCCCGCATGCCGCCGGCGACGCCAACATCTGCGGCGACGTCGGCTCGCCCAGGGTCGTGCGCTTCGGCGAGAAGGGCCTGATGTGGGTCGAAGTGGAGGCCACCGGCTCCCCCGCTCACGGCGCCCATGTCCACAAGGGCACCAACGCGATCGACCGCCTGCGCACCGCGCTCGACTATCTGAAGCAGCTGGAGGACGTGCCCTTCCAGTCGCCGCCCGTCGTCACCCATGCGATCGGAAAGGCCAAGCCGATCTCCGAGCCGCTGTCGGGCGCCGGCGAGGCCGACACGCTCTCGCGGGTCACCGTCAACATCGGCACGATCGAAGGCGGCACCTCACCCAACCTGGTGCCCACGCATGCCATTGCCCGCGCCGACATCCGGCTGCCCGTCGGCATCACGACCGATGTGCTCGCCGCCAAACTCGACGAATGGCTGGCGCCGCTTGAGGGCGTGAGCTGGAAGGCCATCCGGCGCTTCGAGCCCTCCTTCACCGACCCCGGCCAGGAGATCGTGACGCGCACCGCCTCGGTCGCCGCCGAGGTGCTGGGCGAGACGCCGGCGGTGAACATGAGGGTCGGCGGTTCGGACTCGCGCTGGTACCGCATGTTCGACGTGCCGACCGTCGTGCTCGGGCTCACGCCCTTTAACATGGGCGGCGCCGACGAACATGTGCTGGTCGACGAGCTGCTGGCCGTCGCCAAGATCCATACGCTGGTGGCCTACGATTTCCTCTCCGCGGAGCCCTGACATGGACCGTCTGTCCGACGACGAGCTGTTCACCCTGCCGATGACCTTCATGGGCGTGCCCTACGGCCGGCCGGGCCCGGCCAACAAGGCGGCGATCCTCGGCATCCCGTTCGATTGCGGCACCAACATGCGCATCGGCGCCCGCGGCGGCCCGGACTCGGTACGTCAGCAGTCGCAGCTCATGCGCCGCTTCAACCCGACCCATGCCGACTTCGATCCGGCGAGCGCACTGGGCCTGGTCGATTGCGGCAACGTGAAGCTAACTCCGTCGAAGATCGTCGATGCGTTCGAGCGGATCGAGCAGGCCGCCGACCGCATCGTCGAGGCGGGCGCCGTGCCGATCACCATCGGCGGCGATGGGTCGGTCACCGTCCCGGTCGCCCGCGCCGTCGGCAAGAAGTACCCGAAGATGGCGGCGCTCCACATCGACTCGCACACTGATTCGTATCCCTACGGCTCGGAGGAGAAGTACAACTCCGCCACCCAGTTCACCCATGTCGCCGAGGAAGGCCTCGTCGATCCCGAATTCTCCTGGCATGTCGGCATCCGCAGCACGACCTACGCGCAGGGCGTCGTGCCGCGCGCCATGAGCCTCGGCTACAAGGTCGTCTCGATCGACGAGTTGATCCGCGGCGGCTTCGCCCAGCGCATGGCCGAGTTCCGTGACAAGGTCGGCAAGCGCCCGGTCTATCTCTGCTTCGACATGGACGTGTTCGATCCCTCCTGCGCGCCCGGCGTCTGCACCCCGTCCTGGGGCGGCCTCAGCGCCCGCGAGGGCATCGACCTGCTGCGCTGCCTCACGGATCTCAACATCGTGGCGGTCGACGTGAACACGGTGAGCCCGCCACAGGACGTGAACGGCATGGCCGCCCACCTCTGCTCCCACGTGATCTACGAGACGCTGGTGCTGCTCTGCCGGCAGATGGGACTGGACGGCGCCTAACGCAGGTACTTCGCGAAGAAGGCCTTCGTCCGCGCCTCGGCATCCGGCGCCGCGACGGTGTCATAGGCGAGATGATGCTGCTTGCCGCCGGCACCGGGCACGTTGCGGTCGGCGGCTTTCGAATCGAAGCTGTGATAGGCGTTGGGATAGTAGATGGCCTCGACCAGGTCGCCGCGCGTCAGGCTGGACACCAGGCTGCGGCAGCGATCTGCCGGCGTCCAGTCGTCCTTGTCGCCGGCCAGCAGCAGGACCGGGATGTCGATGCCGCCGTCGAATTGCCGATTGCAGCCGGGATAATAGGCGACGCCCGCCGCCAGTCCGCGCTGCGCCAGCCCGAAGCTCCTCTGCGCCGAGCGGATCACCGTCGAGCCGCCGTGGCTGTGGCCGATGATGCCGACCTTGCCCTTCACGACGTCCGGTCGCGTCGCGAGATAGTCGAGCGCTCCGGCTATGTCGGCTACGCGCATATTGGGTGTCACCACGCCGGGAGTCGTGCAAACGGCCTTGGTCCCGCGTGGGCCGAAGGAATCCGGGGCCAGCACGAGATAGCCCCAGCTCACCAGGAGCCTGCCCCACCGGTCGGTGTGCGCGTTCGCACCGGCGCAGCTATGGGCCAGGATGATCGCCGGGAATGGTCCGTCGCCGGACGGCTTGTAGACCCAGCCCTTCACCTCGGGCCCCGCCTGGCTGCTGCCGACGGTGACGCCGGGAAAGCTCACTGACTGAGCCGCAGCAGTGCCGGCGGAGAGCAGGACGAACAGGATCGCAAGCAAGCGTTTCATGGCACGCCATAGATCGAAAGCGGAGCAGCGAGGCCGCGTAGTTCGTGCTGCCCCAGCGGCTCGAGTGACCGGTCGAGAAGGCGCGCGACCGGTTCGGTGACGAGGATGCTACGACCGAGCGACTTGCTGAGCGCTTCGACGCGGCTCGCCGCGTTGACGGCGCGACCGATGACGGTGAAATCCAGTCGCTCGGGGGCACCGACATTGCCGAAGAAAACTTCGCCATCGTGCAGGGCGATCCCGGTGCGCAAGGGACGCCAGCCGGGAATATCCGCGAGTGCCCGCGGATCCTCATTGAGGCGTTCGATGGCCTGCAACGCGCCCTGCGCCGCCGCCAGCGCCGCCGCGGCTGCAGCTCTTTCATCGGCGAACGCCGAATAGGGGAACACCGCCAGCAGTCCGTCGCCGATGAACTTCAGCACCTCGCCGTCATGCGCCAGCACCGCCCCGGCCAGGCACTCGAAGTAGCCGTTCAGCAGGGCGATCATGTCGGGGCCGCCGAGACGATCGGCGAGATCGGTGAAGCCGCGCAGGTCCGACGCCCAGATGATGGCTCGGATCGGCTCCCCGGCACCGCGCTTGATCGAGCCGCTTAGCACACGACCACCGGCGGCTGCGCCGAGATAGGTGTCCAGGACGTTGGCGGCGATCCTGAGGGCGATGTGGCGTTCGACATGAAGCGCGGCGAGGCGCAGGAGCCGCGTGAGGTCGCTGAACTGGGCTTCCGAGAAGCCACCGGCATTCCTGGTCGCCACTGTCGCGGCATTGTGATACGCGCCGCCCGCACGCAGGGGAATGGCGGCGTATTCGACGAAACCTTGCCCGGCGAGTTCGGCCATCAGCGGGTAGCGCTCTGTGGAAACGGCGGTTCGGCCCCTGAAGGCCTCGCCCTGATCGATCACGTGGAACAGCGGATTGCGCCGGTAGGCATCGTTGGCCAACGCCGCCTCCGCCACCCTCACCTCGTCGCACAGCCCGTCGACGCGGTTCCAGTTCCAGCCGAACCCAAAGAGCTGGGGATGCAAGGTGCCGACATGCAGGCTCGCCCGGTCGAGCGGCAGGCCCGCCGCGACGAGGCGCCAGCACAATTGCTCGAAGAAGGGCAGGACATCCTCTTCGTCGAGAGCGCCGCTCAGAAGCCAGCCCTCGACATCGGCGATCGACGCCGTTCCCGCCGCAACGGCAGGGCCTCCGTGGGCCCTGCGGTGCAGGGAGACCGACGCAGGATAGGTCCGCGGCGCAGGGTCAGGTCGGGCCACCGGCATGATGCGCCATCTTCCCACCGGTCCGGCAGGACCGCCATGGGAAGATGGCGAGGGACCTGCCGTCAGCCCGTGAGCATCGAGGTCGCCTGATCAAGCGAAACCGGCGACTCGTCGAGCAGCGCGGAGATCGCTTCCTCCTCCCAATCGCCGCCATCGGCGGCCAGCTTGGGTCGGTCCGACAGACGATGCTCCAGGACGAAGCGGGCCATCAGCATGCGCCTGGCATCGCCGCCGGCCGCGGCGAGATGGGCCCCTTCGTGGGCCATCAGCACGGCGGTGGTGACGTGATAGAGCGCGCTCGCCGCGACCCGGCTGAAACGCTCCTTCGACGGCGTGTCGGCAACCTCTTCGGCAAAGCGGAGAGCCTGGGCCAGCGTGGTCTCGAGCCGTGTCCGGAACTGGCCGGGAAGACCGCGTGTATCGGCCAGCCGCTCGCCCAGCGCCTGGCCCAGCTGGACATGCGCGCGTTCCTTGCCGACTGCCCGCTGGATCACGTCGAGGGCATTGACGCTCGACGTGCCGTCCCAGATCACGCCGAGATGGGCGTCCCGCACCAGCCGGGCGTTCGGCCAGTCCTCAATGTAGCCATTGCCACCGCGCGCTTCCATTGCCGCCGTCGCGACGGCGATGTTGTCGCGCGAGGCGCGGTACTTGCCGATCGGCGTGAGGATGCGCACCACCTTCGCTGCGACCGGATCCTCGACCCGCTCCATCATGGTGGTTGTCAGCATGAGGGCCGACAGCGCCTGCTCGGTCTTGATCAGCATCTTCACGAGCTGGCGGCGCATCAGCGGATGGTCGATCACCCGCCGCCCGAAGGCATTGCGATGACGCGCCACCTGCATCGATTCGTTGAGGCAGCGTCGCATCATGCCGGCGGCGCGCGTCAGGTGGGACACGCGGCTGGGATTGACCATCTCCAGCATCTGCTTCATGCCGCGATCGATCTCTCCCAGCTGCCAGGCCACAGCGCCCTCGAAGACGATCTCGCCGCTCGGCATCGACTTGCTGCCGAGCTTGTCCTTCAGCCGCACGATCCGATAGTCGTTGCGCGATCCGTCGGGCAGCGTCCGGGGCATCAGGAAGAGGCCGAGGCCCCGGCTTCCCTCGCGCGCGCCTTCGGGACGGGCCAGCAGCACGGCGACATCGCCATCGGCGTTGGAACAGAACCACTTCTCGCCATAGAGGCGCCACTGCTCGCCGTCGCGCACCGCCGTCAGCTCGGCCGCGCCGGCGTCGGAGCCGCCGATCTTCTCGGTCATGAACTGCGCGCCGTAGAGCAACTGGTCCATGTCCTGCGTCAGCATGCGGCCCAGATAGCGCGCCTTGAGGGCCTCGCTGCCGTAGCGCTCGAGCAGATCGGCCGTGCAGTCGGTGAGGTTGACGGGGCACAGCACGCCGAACTCGGCCTGGGAGAACAGATAAAAGAAGGCCTGCTTGGCGAGGATCGGCATCTTGTCGTGCCAGCCCAGCACGCCCGGCCGGTGCGTCATGGCATGCATGCCGAAGCGCGCGAAGGCGATCCGGCGAATCTCGTCGTAGGCGGGATGGACCTCGATCCATTCCTCGTCGCGGCCGAACCGGTCGCGCCGGTGCAGCACCGGCGGGTGCTTGTCGGCGAGGTCGGCGAGCCGGTTCAGCCGCCCGCCCGCAAGCTCGCCCAGCTCGTCCAGGTGCTTCGTCAGATGGGCCAGCAGCGGCCCTTCCATGTAAAGGCCGAGCAGATCCCGGAGGCTGCGGTCGATCTCGAAGAAGTTCAGCCCGCTGCAGTCCGGCGCGACATGCTCGGAGCGTTGGGCGACGGCCGACCGACCGGCGAGCGAGGCTGGAACGGTCAGGGTGGAGGCGATGGGAGACAGGTCATTCATGGCGCGGAGGATGGATGGAGTTACGCGCACTCTCAAACGATTACTTTTCCTGGCATTTTGAGCCATACTCAACTCCGTGAGCACCCGCCGATTGCCTCCGCTTCACGCCGTCCGGGCCTTCGAAGCCGCCGCACGACACCTCTCGATCACCCACGCCGCCCGGGAGTTGAACGTCACGCCCGGCGCAGTCAGCCGCCACGTGCGGACCCTCGAGGAGACCCTTCAGGCTTCCCTGTTCGTGCGACGCGCTACCGGACTCGAGTTGACGCCGGTCGGGCGGTCATTGGCCGACGGGACACGCGAAGCCCTGGACCGGCTGGAAGAAGCCACTGCCGGCGTCCGGCTGCGCCACTACCGGCAGCTTTCGATCGGAGTCTATGGCCACTTCCTGTCGCGCGCGCTGCTGCCGCTCCTGAAGGACCTGCGTCGCGATCTCCCCGAACTGGAGGTCGACTTCCATGCCAGCACCAACCCGCTCGACCTGCTGCCCAGCCGCTTCGACGCGGTGATCGCCGTCTCCGGCATCGGTCGACAGTCGGGTCTGGTCGTTCGTCCCCTGATGCCGATCGCGACGGTGGCGGTCGCGGCGACATCGCGACTGCGCAAGGGCCCGGTCGACTTTGCGCGCATGCCGCTGCTCCATACCCGTCCGCGCTCCGAGGACTGGCGGCGCTGGCTGGACCATGCCGGCTTCCTCGCCGTGCCGGTGCGCGGCGGCAGCACCTTCGAAAGCGCCAGCCAGACACTGGAGGCGGTGGTTGCCGATCTCGGGCTGGGCATCGCCATCGAAGGGCTGCTCGGGCCCGATCTGAAGGCCGGCCGCATCGCCATCGCCCATCCGGCCCGGCGCCCGACGCGCCGGCACTTCACGTTGCAATACGATGTCCGGTTCGCCGACGATCCGTCGCTCGGGGCGTTTGCCGACTGGCTATGCCGTGCGCTCGATACCGGACGGCACTACTCCGGCTGAATGCCCGCCAGCTTGGCGATCTCGCCCCAGCTCGCCAGCTCCTTCTTGATGCGCTGTGCAAAGGCGTCCGGCGCCTCGCCGCCCGGAAGACTCGACAGGTCGCGGATCTTCGCCGCCACCTCGGGCTCCGCCAGGACCGCCACGACGTCGTCGCGCAGGCGGTTGGCCAGCGCCGGCGGCATCTTGCCCGGACCGAACATCGAGAACCAGGCGGTCGTGTCGACGCCGGGAACGCCCGCCTCGGCGATGGTCGGCACGTCCTCGAGGCCCGGCAGGCGCTTGCTGCCGCTCACCGCCAGCATGCGCAGCGTGCCCGCGCGGTGGTGCGACATCACCGTGAGCGGGCTGGTGAGGCCGATCGGGATATGGCCGCCGGCCAGCTCCTGCATCATCGGTGCCGCGCCCTTGTAGGCCACGTTCTCGATCTTGAGCCCGCTCTTCACCCGGAACAGCTCGCCGACCATGCGGGTCGTGTTTTCGGTGCTGCCGAACTGGTACTTGCCGGGATTCGCCTTCGCCGCCGCCATGAACTTTTCCATCGTGTCCATGCCCGCCTTGGGCGAGCCGACGATGGCAACGGCGCCCTCGACCAGGGGCGTGACCGGCGTGAAGTCGCGCTCGGTGTCGTAGGGCAGCACCTTTGTGGTGTAGGGATTGATGGTGTGGGCGCTGGTCATGATCAGCAGCGTGTAGCCGTCGGGCGGAGCCTTGGCGACGATCTCGCTGCCCAGGATGCCGCTCGCGCCACCCTTGTTGTCGATGACGACGGTCTGCTTCCACCTATCCGCAAGGCGCGGGACGATCAGGCGCGCGACGAGGTCGGTCCCGCCCCCGGCCGGATAGGGCACAACCACCCGGACCTGCTTGTTGGGATAGTCCTGCGCGCGGGCGATCCCCGGCGCCAATCCGAACGCCGTTCCGGCAGCGACGAAGCCGCGGCGCGTCATGCCTGTCATGCAATCCTCCCGTTCCATTTTCTTGGCGACAGACTAGGGTCATTCCAGGAGGAAAAAAACATGTTCGATCTGGTCATCAGGGACGCGGAGATCCACGACGGTTCGGGCGCCCAGCCGGTCCGGGGCGACCTCGGCGTGACGGATGGCAGGATCGCCGCCATTGGCCCGAAGCTCGGCGCCGCCCGGCAGACCGTGAAGGCCGATGGCCTTGCGCTGGCGCCCGGCATCATCGACGGCCACACCCACTACGACGCGCAGATCACCTGGGACCCCTTCGTCGATCCCTCGCCGGCGCTGGGCGTCACCACCGCGATTCTCGGCAATTGCGGCTTCACGATCGCGCCCTGCAAGCCGGCCGACCGCGATCTCACCATGCGCCATCTGACCCATGTCGAGGGCATGTCGCTCGACGCCCTGCGCGCCGGCATCAACTGGGGCTTCGAGAGCTTCCCGCAGTATCTCGACATGCTGGAGAGGAACGGCGTCGGTCCCAACGTCGCCTGCTTTGCCGGCCATTCCGCCATCCGCACCTTCGTGATGGGCGCCGACGCCACCGAGCGCGCGGCCACGGCCGACGAAGTCGCCCGGATGGCCGACCTCGTGCGCGAGGCCATGGCGGCGGGTGCCGTCGGGTTCGCCTCCTCGACGTCGGAAGCGCACAATGGCGAGGGCGGCACGCCGATGCCGTCGCGCCTCGCCGACGACCATGAGCTCCGCACCCTCGTGAAGGCGATGGGCGAACGCGGCACCGGCGTCTACATGCTGACCAAGGGACGCACCACCACGATTCCCTACCTCGAGGAGATCGCGGCCGAAGCCAACCGGCCGGTGGTGATCGCCGCGCTGTTTCATTCCAACACCAACCCCGAGGCGGCTTTCGCCACGCTCGACCAGGTGAACGAGGCCCGCACCCGCGGCCGCACCCTGGTGGCACAGACCTCCTGCTGTCCCCTCAGCATGGATTTCACCTTCCATAGCCCCTACCTGTTCGAGAGCATGCAGGCGTGGAAGCCGGCGATGGCGGCTCACGATCCGGCCGAACTCAGGAAGATCTATCGCGACCCGGCCTGGCGCGCCTCGGTGCGCGAGGAGTTGCAGGCCAAGCGGGGCCGCCTGCTGTTCAACGGCGAATGGGACAAGCTGTTCGTCGTCGAGACGGCGAAGGACGAGAACCGCAGGATGGAGGGTGCCACTCTGGCCGAACTCGCCAGGGCGGCCGGCAAGGATCCGTTCGACTTCATCCTCGATTTCGCCCTGTCGGAGAACCTCGACACGATGTTCGTGGCGCAGCTCCTGCACAACGATGACGACGCGGTCGGCCGCATCCTGGCCGATCCCAACACCCATATCTCGCTGAGCGACGCCGGCGCGCATCTCACCTTCTTCTGCGACGCGGGCTTCGGCCTGCACCTGATGGGTCACTGGAGCCGCGATCTCGGCGTGCTCGATCTGCCGCAGGCGGTGCATCGCCTGACCGGTCAGCCGGCCAGCCTGTTCGGCATCCAGGATCGCGGACTGTTGCGCGAGGGCCTCGCCGCGGACCTCATGCTGTTCGATCCGAAGACCGTGGCGCGTGGACCGAAGCGCCGCGCGCACGACCTGCCGGCCGGCGCCGCCCGCCTCACCGCGGGCGCGATCGGCCTGCACGGCGTCTGGATCAACGGCGTGAAGGCTGCGGACGACAAGGGCTTCTGCGCCGATCCGGCCGCGCGGCCGGGCAAAGTGCTGCGGTCTTTTGGAGCCTGAGGGCGTCGCCTAGGAGCGCGTGCGGAGATAGACGACGACGGCACGACCCGACAGGTAGGTCGCGCCAAGAGCTGCGAGGCTGGTCGCATAGGGTACCCACGCGACCGCTTGTCCGGTGAAGAACGGCGCCAGGGTCGCGGCGACCATGGCCGCCGCGATCACCAGGGTGACGAGAAGCCCGTCACGCGCGCCGGGCAGCCGCACCAGGCCGAACTCGTCGATGTCGGACTTGATGAACAGGCCGCGGACCACACCCAGCGCAAGCCCCAGCCCGAGCGCCGTGCGCAGCAGCCGAGGCTCGCGATGCTCCGGCGCAACGAAGCCCATCATGATGTAGGCGCAGATGAAGGCCAGTACCGGCGGCACCAGCAGGAGGCTGCGCGAACGGGAACGGCCCTGCCATTCCGGCAGCGACACGTAGAGGCAGGCCGCGATCGCGGACACAGCCAGCAGATGCAGAAGATTCAGAGCCCACTCCCCCGAGACGTCCAGGACTTCCCCAAGCCCACGGCCCTAGGTAGCGCAGCCCGCGATACGTGTCACGGCCACCGCCCCGTGTTGCGACGGCATCGCCGAACGAGGAACGGGACGATAAGCGGGAGAGGCCTCAAGACATCGCCCGTCGGCGAGCGACTTCGACCAGCGCGCGGGAACTGTCATCCGGTGAGGACTTGTTGCGCTTCACCTGCCCGCACGCGAGGCACCTGTGCACAATGACGTAGCGGCCCCGCGCCTGCTCCACCGCGATCGGTTCCATGAGTCCGCCGCAGTTTGCCGCGCGATCTCCGGGATTCTCGTCGACATGCTTGCTGCAGAGGCAGGCCGGGCAATGGTTCGTGAATCCATTGCCCTCGACCTGCGTGCCGCAGCGCTCGCACGTGAAGTTCTCGATGTTGCGCGTGAAGAGCCGGGTCATGGCCTCCAGTTTCGCATCGCCTCGCGGTGCGCGCACACGAAAAAGGGTGGGTGTCCAACGACACCCACCCGTCGCTCGGAAGCGTGACTAGCGGTAGTAGCCGTAGTCGTTGCGCGGCGTGGTCGCGGCACCGATCGCGGCACCACCCAGGCCACCAACGACGGCACCAGCCACCGGCGCGCCCATCGTCGAGCCCACCACGGCGCCCGTTCCGGCGCCGATCGCGCCGCCGGTCAGAGCGCGGTCCGTTGGGTTGTTGCCGCAAGCGGCGACACCCAGGCCGAGCGCCGCAACGATCGCGATATTGGTGAGCTTCATCATGAGAGTCTCCTGCGCGTGAACTGTTGGAGAAGGAACGACGGGAGACGGCGCCCGGTTGCGTTCACGGATTCGCGCGCAGCCCGCGATCACAGGGTGGACACTGCCATCCACTGCCCCCCGGGGCACGCGTGCACGAGACTGCAGCCGGCGATCACGCGGATGGCCGGCTGGATCAGGCGAGGTTGGGGTGTGTAGAAGGTCTCCGGTCGCAGCCGACACCACTCGGGGAGAGGGTTGGAGGGCCGCAACCGGAGGGCCGGACCGGAAGGTCCGGCTTGCTGTTAACGCCCGCCGCACCGGCACGTTGCCGATGCGGCGAGACTCAGTCTTACTGGATGACGATTTCGACGCGGCGGTTCTGCGGCTCGCGGACGTTCGGGCCGGTCTGCACCAGCAGGCCCTGCTCGCCACGGCCCACCACCGCGATCGCGGTCGCCGGCACGCCCTCGCGCACCAGCGCGTCCTTGACGGCGTTCGCACGACGCAGCGACAGCGCCATGTTGTAAGCCTCGGTGCCCGACGTGTCGGTATGACCCGTCGCGGTGATCCGGGCGTTACCCTTCTGCTTGTAGGCGCCGGCCGCCTGCTTGATCGTGGTCAGGGCCTGGGCCGACAGGTTGGCGCGATCCCAGTCGAAGAACACCATGAACGACGGCGGTGCAACCGTCTGCGGCGGCGGCGGCGGCGGAGCGGCCGGAGCCGCCGCGAACTTGTACTGCACGCCCGCCAGCGCGAGGATGTTGTTGTTCTGGAAGCTCACATTGCCGAACGGCGTGTTCACGCTGGGGCTCGTCGTGCCGACATAACGGCCTTCGATCCCGAAGCGCAGCTGCTCGGTCACGTTGTAGGCGACGCCCAGCATGGCCTGATAGGCGAACTGCGTGCTGCCCAGCGACGCGTTGCTGTCGACGAACGCTACACCCGCGCCCGCGCCGATATACGGCGTGATGACCGAGGTCGGCATGAAGTCGTACAGCAGGTTCGCCATCACGTTCAGCTGGCCGACCTTGCCGTTGATCGCGGTACCCGGAATGTTGGCTGAGGTCGGAATCTGGCCGTAGCCGACCTCGAGTTCGAGGCGCGGGCCGACAAAGTCGTAACCCGCCTTGCCGCCGACCGACCAGCCCGTCCAGGTACTGGCGTTGGGGTTCGAGCCGATGAACCAGGCGGCACCGCCACCGGCGCCGATATAGAAGCCTTCCTGGGCATTGATCGACTGGGCCTGCACCGCGGCCGGAGCGAGAACCATCAACGCCGCTGCAAAGAGTTTTTTCATTCGTCCACCCCGCTCGTTAAGGAACCACGACCGAACAACTCTCCTGCCTTGGTTTGGTTGCATTGCGGCCCCACTCGCTGCGACACAGACGGAGAGTGATGCATATCGGCCACATTATCGGTGTGGTTTCGAACCGAATGCCGCCTGCATCCGCCGCGCGGAAACCCGTCCGGCCCGTGCCTTGCGGGGTCGGTCAGGCGACCGCATCATCACCGCCATGAACGACTACCGACGCATCGAGGTCTCACCAATTGCCGGCGCCCTCGGCGCGGAGATCAGCGGCGTGGACGTGAGCGCACGGCTCGACGACGGCACGGTTGCGGAAATCCGCCGGGCGTTGCTCGAGCATCTGGTGATCTTCTTCCGCGGCCAGAAGCTCGACGATGCCAGCCACAAGGCCTTCACCCGCCGCTTCGGCAAGATCTTCGTCCATCCCAACTTCAACACCGGTGCCGGCGATCCGGAGATCGTGCGCATCGTGCGGGCGCCCGGGGATGAGCGCATCGTGGGAGAGGAGTGGCACTCAGACACCACGATGATGCCCGAACCGCCCATGGGGGCCATCCTCTACGCACTCGAGGTGCCGCCCTATGGCGGCGACACGCTGTTCGCCAATCAGTACCTCGCCTACGAAAGCCTCTCCGACGGCATGAAGTCGATGCTGGCGGGGCTGCGCGCGGTGCACAGCGACATCCGCGTCGCCGGCCCGGCCGCCGGGTTGAACGCCCGCCGCTCGATCAAGGTTCGGGAGGATTCCAACTGGCAGCCGACCGAGAGCCTGCATCCGGTCGTGCGGACCCATCCCGAGACCGGCGCCAAGTGCCTGTTCGTGAACCACTCCTATTCATGCCGTTTCGAAAACATGACCGACCGCGAGAGCAAGCCGCTGCTCGACTTCCTCATGGATCACGGTCACCGCCCGGAGTTCACCTGCCGCTTCCGCTGGGAAGCCGGCTCGATCGCCTTCTGGGACAATCGCTGCACCAAGCATCTGGCGATCCATGACGCCGGCCTATTCCACCGCCGCATGCAGCGCACCCAGATCGCCGGCGACGCCGTCGTCTGAACGACGACGGCGCCAGGTTACCGGCTACTTCTTCTCGATGTTCCAGAAGACCGGCACGGGCGAGACGACGCTGCCTGAGATGTTCTTCCGGATCGCCATCGCGCCGTTGTACTGGCCGAGGAAGGCGTGGGTCGGCACCTCGGCGGCGCGGAGCTGGAGCTTTTCGACGATCTCCTTTCGCTTGGCTTCGTCGACCTCGTCGGCAAAAGCATCGCGCAGGCGGGTGATCTCGGCATCGCACGGCCAGCCGAACCAGGCCTTGTCGCAGGCCGCGCTGATGAAGCTGTAGGTCAGCGGATCGAGCGAATCGGCACCCGAGGTCGAGGTGATGAGCACGTTCCAGCCGCCCTTGTCCGGCGGGTCCTTCCGGGCGCGCCGCGCGACCAGCGTCTGCCAGTCCATCGACTGCATGTCGACCTTCATCCCGGCCTTCTCCATCAGCGACTTGGCGATCGGCGCCATGTTCGTCAGCACGTAGAGATCGGTCGAGTGCAGCAGCACGACCGGCGTGTTGTCGTAGCCGCCCTCGGCCAGCAACTGCTTGGCCTTGGCGAAGTCGCTCTCGTACTTGTCGGCGAAGCCCGCGGTCGTCTCGTAGGGACCGCCGCACATGAACATGGCCTTGCAGACCGTGTAGTATTCCGGGTCGCCGATGACGCCGTTCAGGAAGTCCTTCTGGTTGAGCGCATAGAGCATCGCCTGCCGGTTCTTGGCGTTGTCGAACGGCTTGTGCAGCTGATTGAAGCGATAGATGTACTGGTTGCCCCACTTGTTGGTGGTCACCATCGAGACGTTGCGGTCCTTCTTCAGCAGCGGATAGAGGTCGTGCTGCGGCGCCTCGATGATGTCGATCTCCCCGGCCTGCAGGGCGTTGACCGCGGTCTGCTGGTCGGGAATGGCGACCCATTCGACCCTGTCGACCTTGGCGACTTTGCCGCCGGCCAGGCCGGACGCCGGCTCGGAGCGCGGCCTGTACCTGGGGTTCTTCACATAGACGGTCTTGTCGCCCGGCTTCCACTCGTCAGCCTTGAAGATGAAAGGACCGGAGCCCACGAACTCCTTGATCTGGTCGGTACCCGGCGTCTCGGCGATGCGCTTGGGCATGATGAAGGGATTGCCCGAGGGCTTGGACAATGCCTGGAGCACGACGCCAGTCGGCGACTTCAGCACGATCTGGAAGGTCCTGGCATCGACGGCCTTCAACTCGGCGACCTTCGGCCACAGGATGGAGCCCAGGCTGTCGCGCGACGCCCAGCGCTTCAGCGAGGCGATGACATCCTCGGTGGTGACGGGCTGACCGTCGTGGAATTCGAGCCCGTCGCGCAGGGTGAAGGTCCAGGTGAGCTTGTCGTCGCTCATCGTCCACGTATCGACCATCTGCGGCTTGATCTTAAGGTCGCCGTCGAGCGCGAACAGCGTGTCGTAGATCATGTAGCCGTGGTTGCGCACGATGAAGGCCGTGGTCCAGATCGGGTCCAGGATCTTCAGGTCCGAATGCGCCACGACCCGCAGCGTCTTCGGCTGCTGCGCCAGGGCAACGGCCGGCACCGACAGGCCGAGCGCCGCGATCAGTCCGACGATTTTTCTACGCACGCATGCCTCCTTACCTGTTGTCCGCGAGAACCATTCCAGCCGCCTTGTCGGCGATCATGATCGTGGGGGTGTTGGTGTTGCCCGACGTGATGGTCGGCATGACCGACGCGTCGACTACACGCAGTCGCTGAAGCCCGATGACCCGCAGCCGCTCGTCGACCACGGCATGCGGGTCCGACGGAAGGCCCATCTTCGCCGTGCCGACGGGATGGAAGATCGTGGTGCCGATGTCGCCCGCCGCCTTGGCGAGAGACGCATCGTCGTCGCCGACGGACGGGCCCGGCAGATACTCCTCCGGCCGGTAGGGCTGCATGGCCGGCTGGCGCATCAGGCGCCGCGTCACGCGGATCGCGTCGGCCGCCACGGTACGGTCCTCCCAGGTCGCGAGATAGTTGGGCGCGATGATGGGCTTGGCCGACGGATCGGCCGAGCGCAGCCTGACCGTGCCGCGCGACGTCGGGCGCAGGTTGCAGGCGCTCACCGTGATCGCCGGGAAGCGATGCAGCGGCTCGCCGAACTTGTCGAGGGAGAGAGGCTGGACATGGAATTCGATGTTCGACCTTTCCTGATCCGGCGAGGAGCGCGTGAAGATCCCGAGCTGCGAGGGCGACATGGTGAGCGGCCCCTTCTGCAGCAATGCATATTGCATGCCCATCCAGGCCCGGCCGACCAGCGAGTGGTAGGTCGTGTTGAGCGTCTTCACGCCGTTGACCTTGTAGATGGCGCGCTGCTGCAGATGGTCCTGCAGGTTCCGCCCGACACCCTCGAGCGCATGCAGGACCGGAATGCCGAACTCGCCCAGCCAGTCGGGCGCGCCGATACCGGAAAGCTGCAGGATCTGCGGCGAGCCGATCGCGCCGGCGGCCAGGATGACCTCGCCCCGGGCTCGCGCCTCGACGAGGCGACCGTCCTGGCGATAGAGCACGCCGGTGCAGCGCCTGCCCTCGAACGCCAGCTTCTCGACCAGCACGCCGGTTTCCAGCCTGAGGTTCGGCCGGTTCAGCACCGGCTTCAGGAAGGCGCGGGCCGCCGACATGCGGATGCCGCGCTTCTGGTTCACATGGAAATAGCCGACGCCGGTATTGTCGCCGGTGTTGAAATCGGAAGTCTCCGGGACGCCCATCTCGGTGGCCGCCCGGATCACCGCATCGAGCACCTCCCAGCGAACGCGCGATTCCTCGACCCGCCATTCGCCGCCGGCGCCGTGATGCTCGGTGTCGCCCAGGAAATGGTTGTCGAGCTTGCGGAACACCGGCGCGACATCGTCCCACCCCCAGCCGGTGAGGCCGAGCTGGCGCCAGTGGTCGTAATCCTGCGCCTGGCCGCGCATCGAGATCATGCCGTTGATCGCCGAGCAGCCGCCGATCACCTTGCCGCGCGGATAGTTGAGCGCGCGGCCGTTGAGCCCGGGTTCCTTCTCGGTCTGGAACATCCAGTCGGCGCGTGGATTGCCGATCGCGAAGAGATAGCCCGCCGGAATATGGAACCAGATCCAGTTGTCGCGCCCGCCCGCCTCCAGCACCAGCACGCGGTTTTTCGGATCGGCCGAAAGCCGGTTGGCGAGCACGCATCCGGCCGAGCCGGCGCCCACGATGATGTAGTCGAAGTCCCCGTCGCGTCGGGAAGCGGCCTTGTCAGTCATGGTCCGAGCCGTAGCACACAAGCCGACCCGCGAAACAGTAGGGGCATTGCTCCGCCGTTCAGACGGCGCATAATTCCGGCAGAAGATTCAAGGGAGCCAAACGCCATGCAATACAAGCGCATCTCGGCCGACAGCCACCTCGACCTGCCTTGGATGCCGCCCGACCTGTTCACGTCGATGGCGCCGCGCGATCTCAAGGATCGCATGCCCTACGTAACGGATACCGACGACGGGCCGAAATGGGTGGCGAAGAACGGTGCCTCGTTCGGCTTCAAGAACGGCGTGGGTCCCTCCGGCTCCAAGTTCGTGCCCGGCAAGCATCATCGGGTCGACATCATGGCCGAGACCGGCCTCTACGCCGACGGGGCGAAGGACATCCGTCGCATCTCCGATCCGCACCTGCGCATCAAGGACCTGGACCGCGACGGCGTCGACGCCGAAGTGATCTACGGCATCCTGGGCGCCGCCAGCCGTCTAAACGACCGCGAGGCCGGCAACGAGATGCTGCGCATCTACAACGACTGGCTGAAGGACTTCTGCAGCCACTATCCCGACCGGCATATCGGCCTGGCCTGCCTGCCCTACGGCGACATCGACGCCGCGGTGAAGGAGGTCTACCGGGTCGCGAAGATGGGCATCAAGGGTCTCGAACTGTCTTGCTCGTGGGACATGGAGCCTATGTGGCACCCGATGTGGGATCCGCTGTGGAAGGCGGTGAACGACGTGCAGTTGCCGTTGCATTTCCACACCTTCCCCAACGTCCCGCCGGGCACCATCGAGAAGTATCCCGGCCGGGTCGGCCGCTCGGTGTTCTTCACCGTGGTCTCCGGCTTCCAGATGAACCTGGTGAACATCCTGGCCGCCATCATCGGCGCCAACGTGCTGGAACGCTTCCCCAACATCCGCATCGCCTTCGGCGAATCGGGCTGCGGCTGGATCCCCTACGCGCTCGACCGCATGGACTTCGAGTGGGAGGACCGCTTCACCGATCTCGGCCTCAAGATGAAGCCCAGCGACTACTGGCGCCGCCAGTGCAAGGCCACGTTCCAGTTCGACCGCATCGGCGCCAAGCTGATCGACGACATGGGCGCGGAGAGCCTGATGTGGGGCTCCGACTACCCGCACGGCGACGGCGTCTGGCCGCACTCCGACAAGTACATCAAGGAACAGTTCGCCGAGGTGCCGGCGGAGCAGGTCAAGATGATCACCTGCACCAACGCCGGCAAGTTCTACGGGCTGATCAATTAACTGAAGAGCTTGAGCCGGTGAGCCTCACTGGAGTGGCGCGCTCCGATGAGGCAGCGCCTCAACCAACGAGATCGCTCTTCGACACGGTGTGGCGCAGGGCGAAGACTTCGCCTTCTGGAGCATGACGATCTCGCGCCGCCTGGGCGGATTCGACCGACCAGAAGAAGGCGACCAGCGCCCGCTCGATCTGCAGGTCGGGCGCTCCGCGCAGGTCTTTCTCGGCCGTAGGCGCCTGGCCGACGGTGGCACGGCCGGTGAGCAGGTCGACGCGAGCGGTCTCCGGCGAGGCCAGCTTGTCGAACGGCGCGACGTTGCTGCCCTTCATGCGCAAGGTCAGGACGGCCGCACCGATCCCCTCGCCCCAGCGCTGCTCGACCGCGCAGACGGTGCGCGAGGTGTTGCGGAACCTCGGGAAGATGGCGCGGCTCATCTCGCTGGGGCTGCGCAGCCGGGCGTAATAGGTCTCGCTCTCGAAGGCAGCGGCCGTCTCGGCATCGTAGAACAGCAAATTGCGGCCCGGCCGCGTCACGCCCTGGAAGCGGCTGCCGCGGAGCCAGCCGGGACAGGAGACGCGCTCCTCGAGATGCTCGCGGCTGTGCCAATGCTCGAAGAAGGCCTCGTCGGCCGGATCGATGTCGACCCAGATGGCGAGGACGGCCCGGCCGCCTCTCATCAATGAATCCGGGCTCAATGCCCGCCGGCTTTCTTGTCGGAAGCGACCTTGTCGATATAGGTCAGCAGCAGCGCCGAGAGCACGAAGGCCATGTGCATCACGACCAGCGCATAGAGCTTGCCGTTGTCGTAGTCGCCGGCCTCCAGGAAGCGCTGCAGCAGGTGAATCGACGAGATCGCGACGATCGAGCTCGCAAGCTTGATCTTGAGCGACCCCGCATCGAGCTTGCCGAACCAGGCGAGCCGGTCGCGGGAATTGTCGACGTCGATGTGGCTCACGAAATTCTCGTAGCCCGAGATGATCACCATCACGACGAGATTGGCGACCATGATCAGGTCCACCAGCGACAGCACCGCCAGCACGAGATCCGCCTCCTCGGCGGAAATCGCCTTGCGCATCAGATCCCAGATCTTGAAGGGAAACTTCACCACCACGACGGCCAGCACCACGACCAGGCCGATATAAAGCGGTGCCTGCAGCCAGCGGCTGCCCATCACGATCCGCTCGACGAGGATTTCGATCTTCTTGGTGGGCGTCGTCGACATGAGTCAGCTCTCTCGGTTGGGTGCCGCGCAGGCCGACCTCACGGCCTGCGTGAAGGTGACGATCTCGGCGCGGCGATCGTGGTCGGTGGCCGGCACATAGGGCGGCTGCGGCAGGGCGGCAAGTGTCACCACCGCCAGATCTTCGCGCCGGAAGATGTCGATCCGTTGACCGGCATGGCCCAGCGCCGTCATCAAACCGTCACCCAGCCACCAGCTGTAGCCATAATGCGTGATGTCGGGGACGGACGGCGCCGGGACGACGAAGGCCGGCGTCGCCGCCGCCTCGACCCAGCCCTCGGGCAGCACGCGCGTCCCGTCGATGACGCCATCGTTGCGCACGAACTCGGCGAAGCGGCCGAAGTCGCGCAGGACCATGCCGGCGCGGCTGCCGCCGATCTCCTGCCCGCCGTCGCTTTCGAGCGTATAGAAGGCGTCGCACTCCATGCCGGCCGGCTGCCAGACCTTCTCCGACATATAGTCGGCCAGCGGCTTGCCGACGGCGCGGGTCAGCGCGGCGCCCAGCAGGAACGTGTCGCCCGAATTGTAGAGAAAGGTGCTGCCCGGCGGATGCGCGCGCGGCAGCGAGGCCATCAGCTTCAGCACGCCGTCGGGCACCTTGTCGGCCAGCGACTTCGAGTAGCGGTTCACGTCGGAGTTCCGGTCGGGATAGATCTCCGTCCAGCGCACGCCCGACGACATCGTCATGACGTGCCGCAGGGTCACGCCCTCATAGGCCGAGTCCCGGAGCGCCGGCAGGTAGTCGGTCAGCGGATCGTCGATCGACCCGATGGCGCCATCCCGCACCGCCGCGCCGACCAGCATCGCGGTCATCGACTTCACGGTCGACATGGTCGACCAGCGCTCGTGTTCCTGGAGCCCGAGCCCGTAGCGCTCGAGCACGATCCGTCCACGATGGATCACCAGGATGCCCACCATCACGTTGCGGTCCATGAAGGAGGCGACGTCGTGTTCGCGGCCAGCGGCGACATAGACTGGCGCGATCTCGGCCCCGCGCGGCAGCTGCCGGGCATGCGGGCCGCGCCGGATCACGCGATGGGCGAACAGCCTGTCGACGTTGCGGTAGGCGTAAGGCTGAAGGGACGGCGGGAGGAGCAGGAAGTCCTCGCCCCGCGGAAGATGCTGGCGCGGAAGGGCCGTACTCAGGAAAACGCCTTGAAGGTGATCAGGGTGAAGGTGTCCTTCACCCCCGGCAGCGTCTGGATCTGGCTCGTCACGAAATGGCCGATGTCGGTCTTTTCGTCGAGATAGGCCTTCATCAGGAGATCGTACTGGCCGGAGGTCGAATACACCTCCGACACCTGCTCGACGGCAACGGCATTGTCGGCGACCTCGTAGGCCTTGCCGAGCTCGCACTTCACCATGACGAAAATGGTCTGCATGAACGCCCTCCGCCGCGACGCGCGATCCTAGCGCGTCGGACGGGCGAGGAAAGCCGGCACGTGATCGCCGAGGCCCATCGGGGCCGGCGTATCGTCCCGGTCACGACGCTCCTGACGCGGGCGGTCGGACCGGCTGCGCGAGGACGACGAGGACGAAGAAGGACGGGTGTCGCGGTCGGACCGCGCCTCGCGCTCGGGGCGGGCCTCGCGCGGGGACCGTTCGGCCCGCGGCTGCGGCTGGCGCTCCGGACGGGCCTCACGCTCGGGCCGTGCTTCCCGCTCGGGCCGGGCCGCACGCTCGGGACGGGCTTCGCCCTCGGGGCGTGGCTCGCGCGGCGGCCGGCTGCTGGAACCGCCGTTGTGGCTGGCGCCGGAACTACGGCCGCGACTGCTGCTGCTCGAGCTGCTCCGGCCGCGGCCGCGCCCGCGGCGGCGCCCGTCCGAGGGTTCGAAGGCGACGGTCTGGACGCCCGCAACCTCGACACGCGGGATCTCCATGCCGATGAGCTTCTCGATCGCCTCGACGAGAGGACCTTCATCCGGCGAGGCCAGAGTGAACGAATGACCGGTGTTGCCCGCGCGGCCGGTGCGGCCGATGCGATGGACGTAGTCCTCGGGCGAGAACGGGACGTCGAAATTGAAGACATGGCTCATCGCCACGATGTCGAGGCCGCGGGCGGCGACGTCGGAGGCGACCAGGATCTGGATCTCGCCCTGCTTGAACTTCTCCAGGGTCTCCATGCGCGCGGGCTGGCTCATGTCGCCATGCAGCGCGCCGGCGTTGAAGCCATGCTTCTTCAGCGAGCCCTGCAGGATCGCCACGTCCTTCTTGCGATTGCAGAAAACGATGGCGTTCTTGATGTCCTGTTCCTTGATGAGGCTGCGAAGCGCCTCGCGCTTGTCCTCCTCCGGCACGACCGCGAGGCCCTGCACGATGTTCTTGGAGGCAGAGGCCGGCGGGGCCACCGTGACTTCCTTCGGGTTGCTGAGGAAGCGGTCGGCCAGCCGCTTGATCTCCGGCGGCATGGTCGCCGAGAAGAACAGGGTCTGGCGCAGCGGCGGCAGGGTGGCGACGATGCGCTCGACGTCGGGGATGAAGCCCATGTCGAGCATGCGATCGGCTTCGTCGATCACCAGGATCTTGACGTCGTTCAGGAGAATGCCGCCGCGCTCGAAATGGTCGAGTAGCCGGCCCGGCGTGGCGATCAGGACGTCGGCGCCGCGTTCGAGCGCGCGTTCCTGGTCGGGGAAGCTGACGCCGCCGATCAGCAGCGCCATGTTGAGCTTGTGGTACTTGCCGTAGATTTCGAAGTTCTCGGCCACCTGGGCGGCCAGTTCGCGCGTCGGCTCCAGGATGAGCGAGCGCGGCATCCGCGCCTTGGCGCGGCCCTCCGAGAGAATGTCGATCATCGGAAGGACGAAGGAGGCGGTCTTTCCGGTGCCCGTCTGGGCGCATCCGAGGACATCGCGACCCATCAGGCAGATGGGGATGGCCTTTTCCTGGATGAGGGTCGGCGTCGTGTAGCCCTTCTCGGCCACTGCCTGCAGTACCGGGGCGCTCAGCCCCAAACTCTCAAAACTCATTTAATTTCCGTGGTTTAGTCCATTCTTTCCGCTGGACTTGGAGCAGTCAAATAAGGCTCGAGGATCGAGCCAGACCGCTGGGCGGACCCCATATGACCCCTTGAACGGGCCAAGTCAATGCGACCGGGCGCGGGGCAGCCCGGCGCAAGCGTCAGGCCTTGACCTCGATCTCGACGAAAACGAACTCGAAATCGTTGGGATTGATGACGTCGTGTTCGACGCCCGTCTGCCGGGAATAGGACACGCCGGCCCGCAGCGGCGCCGGCACCGTCGCCTTGCCGTCGAAAATGTGCAGCTCGCCCGTGGTGATCGGGACCACGACATAGTCGTGATTGTGCCGATGCCAGCCGGTGTGGCTTCCCGGCGGAAAGCGCCATTCCGTCACGATGACGCGGTCGTTGTCGAGCTGAACCGAGGGCTTGGCGAGGGGGCGTTCCGTCTGCTGGGTCATGCGCGAACGCTAATGCCTTCCCCTGCGTTTGTAAGGTGACACGAGGGCGCGGCCTGATAGAGTGCATATGCACTCAATTGGAGTCTTCCCTGTCGCACCCTCTCCTTACGGCGCCCATCGGCAAGAGCCTGTGGAAGCTGTCGGCCCCTACCACCGCCGTGATGATCGTGCAGACCCTGGTCGCCATCGCCGAGACCTTCATCTTCGGCCGCTTGGGCACCGACGCATTGGCGGGCTTCGCCCTCGTCTTCCCGCTCATGATGATGATGACCATGATGGCGGCCGGCGGCATGGGCGGCGGCGTGGCGGCCGCCATGGCCCGCACCCTGGGCGCTGGCCGCACGAGCGATGCCCGCGCCCTGGTGCTGCACGCGCTCGTGCTGGGCACGGCCCTCGCTTTGCTCTTCACCCTGCTCGCCTGGACGGTGGCGCCTTCGCTCTACCGGCTACTGGGCGGAGAAGGAGCCTCGCTCGCCAAGGCGCTCACCTATTCCAATGTGCTGTTCACCGGCTCGCTGTTCATCTGGGCCAACTTCTTCCTCTCGGCCCTGCTGCGCGGCGGCGGCGATGCAGCCACGCCCGGGCGCTACATGCTTCTCTCCTCGATTGCGCAGGTGCCGCTCTCCTACGTGCTGGCGCTGGGCATCGGCGATTGGCCGGGCATGGGCATGGCCGGCCCCGCCATCTCCTCCCTCCTGACGTCCGCCGTCTCGGCGCTGTTGCAGGCGCGCGCTTTGTGGAGCGGCAAACTGGGCTTCGTGCCGGCGGCCTTTGGCATTCGCCTGCAAGGCCGCCTGTTCTGGGAGATTCTCAGGGTCGGCCTGATCGCCTCCTTCTCTGCCTTCACCGCGAACCTCACCGCCATGCTGGTCACGGGCCTCGTCGGCCGCTTCGGCGTCGCGGCGTTGGCCGGCTACGGCATCGGTGTGCGCCTCGAATTCATGCTGGTGCCGCTGGCCTTCGGCATCGGTTCCGGCCTGACGACGATCGTGGGCGTCGCCGCCGGCGCCAACGACTGGCGGCGGGCGGTGCGCGCAGCCTGGATCGGCAGCCTGGTCGCGGGCCTCGGCATCGGTGCCTTCGGCTGGGTCGTCGCGCTGTTCCCCGAGGGCTGGGCCCGCCTGTTCACCGACGATCCCGACGTGATCGCCGCGACCGTGGCCTACGTCACCCGCGTCGCGCCCTTCTACTTCGTGTTCGGCATCGGCATGACGCTGTCCTTCGCCAGCCAGGGGGCCGGCCGGATGAAAGCGCCGTTCGCTGCCGGCATGGCGCGGCTGTTCGTGGCCTCGCTGGGCGGCTGGTTCGCCATCGAGCATCTCGGCTGGGGCCTGCCCGGCGTCTTCGTCGCGATCGCCGTCGGCATCGTCACCTTCGGCAGCCTGATCGCGGGGCCGCTGCTCGTGCATCCCTGGCGCGGAAGGGCGTGATAGGGTCGCTTCCGACAAGAGAAGCGAACCTGCATCTGGATTCCACGGTCGAGACGCCGGATCACTTCTTGTTTGCGTAGCCCGACCGCAAGGAGCGCTCCCCATGGCAATGCCGGCCCTGCCGTTCGTCACCGCCTTCTATGCCGCCCTCACCGGCCTTCTCTGCGTGCTGCTCGCTTCGCTGGTGATCCGTCAGCGCTTCCGGAGCCGGGTCAGCATCGGCGATGGCGGCGATGCCGCGATGGGCCGCATGAGCCGCGTCTTCGGGAACTTCGCCGAGTACGCCGCGCTGGTGCTCGTCCTGCTGGCGCTGCTCGAGATCTGCGGCGGCTCGCGGACGCTGGTCCATGCGCTGGGCATCGGCTTCATCGTCGCGCGGCTTGCCCATGCCTTCGGCCTCGCCCGGACGACCGACACCAATCCCGGCCGCGCGGCCGGCATCCTGCTCACGCTCCTCGTGATCGTCGTGGCGTCGGTCGCGCTGCTGGCGATCGTGGCGCGGAAGATCTTCGTCTAGCCGCGCACGCCGAGCTGGCGCAACGAGCGGTCGATCCAGAGGGCACCGATCTTTTCCTGCACGGCGTTCTGGCGCAGCCGCTGGCGCAGGTTGTTGAAATCGACCAGGTCCAGCCGCTGGTCCTGATTGAAGCAGGAGAAGACCACCGTCTCCTTGCCGGTCTCGGGATCCCGGTGCAGCTGCAGACACTGGGCGCAGATCTCCTTCATCATGCATTGCATGGGGGAGTTGATCGACCCGAAGGCCACGTGCTCGGGCTTCAGGTACGGCTTCAGCGCCGCATGCCGCGCCACGCGCACGGCGTTCATCATGCCGTCGGAACCGATCGCCACGATGCGGTCGGCGGCGCTGTAGGGGATTGGCTGGTCGCCGAGTTCGCCCGACGCATAGAGACGCATCGCCTCGACGATGTTGTTGACGACCGACTTGTCCTGCGGCCGGCCCGGCGCGAACCCCGGGGCCTCGTCGCAGCACCAGACGACGACGTCGGCCGCGGCTTCGATCTCCTCGACCTTGTAGCGGTCGATCATCTTCTTGTAGCCGGCGAAGTAGAGCACCTTGCTGCCGGCCTTGCGGAAGGCCTGGCCGATCGAGAACAGCACGGCGTTGCCGAGGCCGCCGCCCACCAGCACGACGGTCTCGCCGGGCTCGATCTCGGTCGGCGCGCCGGTCGGCCCCATGACGATCACCGGTTCGCCGGGCTTCAGCAGGGCGCAGAGATCGGACGAGCCGCCCATCTCGAGCGCAATCAGCGACAGCAGGCCCTTTTCCTTGTCGACCCACGCACCGGTGAGCGCGAGCCCTTCCATGGTGAGCAGCGTGCCCTCGGTCCGCAGCGAGCGCGCTTCGTAGTTCTGCAGGCGATAGAACTGGCCCGGCTCGAAGTTGCGGGCAGCCGCCGGCGCCTCGACGATCACCTCGATGATGGTCGGCGTCAACCGGTCGACACGGACCACGCGGGCGCGCCAGGAACGGTTCGCCTCGTCGAGGATCTCCGCCGGCGTGCGCCGGGCCGGCGGCAGCGCCGCCATCGCCCGCGTCAGCACCGGATAGCCCTGCTTGGCGCCGCCCATCGCCTTCACGACATTGCCGGCGAACGAGGGATGCAGGTCGCCGAAGAACGACATGAAGCGGTCGTCGGCGTGGCGATACATGAGCACGCGGACTTCGCCCGGCTTGCAGACGCGCTCGGGCGTCACCGGGTTGCCGGCCTCGTCGAGCGCCTGGAAATACTTGCCGTCGATGAAGGCGTGCGTCGCATCCTCGCGCGCCAGCACCGTGTTGGGCTGCGTGCCGGCGGCGACGAGGATCGTGCGCGCCGGCAGGGTCGCCTCGACCTTGTTGCCGTTCTGCTCGCCCGCGACCTGCAGCGCCTTCGCCTGCCCCGCCTCGTCGATCTCGACCGCGACGGGCGACAGGCCCTCCACGAAGCGGATATCCTCCTCGAGCGCCTTGAGCACTTCCTCGTGGTTCAGCGTGTAGGACGGCGAATCGATCAGCCGGCGGCGATAGACCAGCGACACGCCCCCCCAGCCGTTGACCAGCTTGGTGATCGCGGGCTCGCGGCCCTCGCGTGCCGCCTGTTCGCGCTCGGCCCGGATCGCCCGGGCATGGGCGATGAACTCCTGCGCGATCTCGCGTTCCTCGGGCGACCAGTTCGCCCCGACCGCCGCCTCGCCGCGCTCGGCGACCAGGATCTCGTGGCGGGCGAGGAACTTCTCGACCTGGAGCGGATAGTAGGCGAGCGATTCGGTCGCCGTGTCGATCGCGGTCAGGCCGCCGCCGATCACCACCACCGGCAGACGGATCTGCAGGTTGGCGATGGAATCCTTCTTGGCCGCGCCCGTGAGCTGCAGCGCCATCAGGAAATCAGACGCCGCGCGCACGCCGCGCGCCAGGCCGTTGGGCAGGTCGAGAACCGTGGGCTTGCCGGCGCCGGCACAGAGCGCGATGTGATCGAAGCCCATGGCGAAGGCGCTCTCGACCGTCACCGTGCCGCCGAAGCGCACGCCACCGAACATCGAGAACGGCGCGCGCCGCTCCAGCAGCAGCCGCACCATCTTCAGGTAGTTCTTGTCCCAGCGCACGGTGATGCCGTACTCCGCGACGCCGCCGAAGCCCGCCATCGCGCGCTCGCCGAGATCCTCGCGCAGGCTGGCGACGTCCTTGACCGCGGCGAACGGAACGCGCGAGCCGTCCATGGCGACACCCGACTGCGTCTCGGGCAAAGGCTCGATCTTCAGCCCGTCGATGCCGACGACCGTGTGGCCGTCGTTCATCAGATGATGCGCGAGGTTGAAGCCCGCCGGACCGAGCCCGACCACCAGCACCGTGCGGCCCGTCGAGGGGCGCGGGAGCGGGCGACGCAGGTTGAGCGGGTTCCAGCGCGTCAGCAGCGAATAGATCTCGAAACCCCAGGGAAGACCCAGCACGTCCTTCAGGGTGCGGGTCTCGATCTGCGGGATGTCGACCGGTTCCTGCTTTTGGTAGATGCAGGCCTTCATGCAGTCGTTGCAGATGCGGTGCCCGGTCGCCGCCAGCAGCGGATTGTCGACGGCGGCCATCGCCAGCGCACCGATGGAGAAGCCCTCGCTCTTCAGCAGGTTCATCTCCGAGATCTTCTCTTCGAGCGGACAGCCCGCGAGCGTCACGCCGAACGGCGACTTCTGGAAGGCACCGGTCTTGCGGTCCTTGAGCCCCCGCGAGCAGCTGTCCTTGCCCTGGTTGTGGCACCAGATGCAGTAGTTCGCATGATCGAGGGCACGCACGAGATCGAAGCCCCGGTCGGTGAGGGCGAAGCCCTCGCGATGGCGCAGCATGGGGCGGGGCAGCTTCATGCGCGTCACGCCGTCGACGAGCTCGGTCTCGATCGGTACGAGATGCTCGAAGTCGAGCTTGTGCGGCACCTTGAACAGCGGCCCGTCCTGGTGGCGGCTCCTGCCCTCGGGATGATGCAGCGCCCACGCGGCGTAGCGCGTCAGCGCCTCGACCTCGGGCGTCGGCGCCTCGACCTTGAACTCCGCGCCGACGGCCTCGCGAACAGCGAGGGCGAACGCCAGCTCCCAGGCTTCGAGCCCGGCCTCGAACGTGACCGGAAGGCTCACCGCAGCCGTGACGGCAGCGCCGTCGAGAGCGGCGGCGGCCTCGGGCTTGAGCGCGCGGGCGACGTAGCGCTGCACGAACAGGCGCTTGCAGTCGTAGAGCGGCGCCAACCGGCTATGGCGGGCGCGCAGCTCGGCCGCTTCGCGAGCGACGCCGAAGAGTGCCGCGACGAAATCCTCGAGCGGGCGCGCCAGCTCGATCAGCAGATTCGATTCATCCTTCGCGGCCATCGCATCGGGCGTGGCACGCGCAGCCAGCAGGCGGGCATGCAGCTCGACATTCGCATCCTTCAGCCACTCGACGAAGGCGGCGTCCAATCCAACCAGGCCTTCGCGATCGTAGAAGTCATTGAAGCTCGACCCTGAGGTGACCGGCGGGGCCAGCGGGGACGCAGTCATTGCGATGTTCCGGATGGATGAGTGAGAATTGTTCGTATGCGAACCGTTAAACAAGCCGGACGGCGAGCGCAAGACACTCCGGGGACGCGGTCCTTCGCGACATTTATGCCTGATGACGAGGGCCGCCGCTTCCCCCATGTTCCGGCGGCCATGCAGCAAGTTCCCGCCTCCGTGCGCCAGTGGCTGATCGTCGTCGCCGGCATGATCTTCTTCATGATCGTGATCGGCGCGCTGACGCGGCTCACCGAATCGGGCCTGTCGATGGTCGAATGGCGGCCGGTCACCGGCTGGCTGCCGCCGCTGTCCGATGCGGCCTGGCAGGCCGAGCTGCAGAAGTATCTGGCCTCGCCCCAGGGACGGCTCGTGAACCGCGACTTCACGGTGCCGGAGTTTCGCGAGATCTTCTGGCTGGAGTACATCCACCGCCTGTGGGGCCGGCTGATCGGTCTCGTCTTCGCCCTGCCGCTGGCCTGGTTCTGGTGGCGCGGCGCCCTCAGCCCGTATCTCAAGCCGCGCCTCCTGGCGCTGCTCGTGCTCGGCGGCCTGCAGGGCGCCCTGGGATGGGCGATGGTGGCCTCGGGCCTAGTCGATCGGCCCTCGGTGAGCCACTACCGCCTCGCCGCCCATCTCATGCTGGCGGTCGTGCTTTACGCCTACACGGTCTGGCTGATCCTCGCGCTGATCCCCGCCGGCGTCCGGCGCGACGATCCGGGAACCGTACGCAAGTCGACGGCGCTGATCGGCTTCCTGCTGGTGGTGATGATCTGGGGCGCCTTTGTCGCCGGCCTGCGCGCCGGGACCGCACACAGCACCTTCCCCACCATGTCGGGTTACTGGATTCCGCCGGGCCTGTTCGACCTTTCGCCGTGGTGGATCAACCTCTTCGAGAACGGCACGACCATCCAGTTCATCCATCGTTGGCTGGCCAAGCTCCTGTTCCTCGGCGTGCTGGTCATGGCATGGCGTGCGCCGCGATCGGAGACGCTGGCCGCGGCGGCGATGGCCTTTTTCCAGCTCGGCCTCGGCATTGCCACCATCCTGAGCGGAGTCAGCATCCCGATCGCCACCCTGCATCAGGCCGGCGCGGTCCTGCTGCTGACCACCCTCATCGTGGTCCGCCACCGCGCGATGTCTTCGCCGCAGCGGCCGGTCTCGGCTATTCTCCGGGGATGACCGGCAAGCGAGCCGCCGCCCCTTTCCTGCTGAAACGGCCCGTCGTCGCGGCGTCGTTCGCGATGGTCGTCGCATCGGCAGCAGGCGTCGTTGCCGGGGAGGGCCGGCCGCCGGAAGAGGCAGCGACGGTCGTCGTCGCACCTCCGCCGGCGCCTGCACGAAACGAACTCCTTCGCGCGCCCGCCGCCCCGGCTTCGTCGGCGGCGCCTTCGCCCCCTCTTCCGGCACCGCCGATGCCCAGTCGTCCCCTCGACTGGGTGGGCATGGCGGTCGACGAGCTGCGGGATCGGGCCGACGCGGGCAGCATCGCCGCCATGGAAGAGCTGGCGCGCCGTCTGGTGCAGGGCATCGGCATGCCCAAGGACCCCAAAGCCGGCGCGGCCTGGCTGATACGCGCCGCACAGTCGGGCTCCCCGCAGTCCGCTTTCAACGTCGCGGTAATGTACGAGCGCGGCTTCATGCTGGAGCGCAGCTTTGCCAAGGCGATCGAGTGGTATCGCAGGGCGGTCGAAGGCGATCTGGCGATGGCCAAACACAACCTCGCCCTGTTGCTGCGCGACGGCAAGGGCGCCGCCCGAGACGGCACGCAGGCGATCGAGCTCCTGCGATCGGCCGCACGCCAGGGCATGGCGGCATCGATGTTCAGCCTGGGCGACATCTACGAGCGCGGTGAGGCGACCCCAAAGGATGCGCCGGCGGCCATGGCCTGGTTCGCGATCGCCGCCGAATTCGAGCGGCAGGCGAACAAGGGAGCCGAGACGGCGCTGGCCAAGACGTCGGCGACACGCGCGCTCGCCTTGCAGCAGGGCTCGACGCAGGAAGACCTGCAGAAGGCCGAAGAGATCGGTCAGCGCGAATTCCGACGCATCGTCGAGGCGATACAGCGACCAGCCAGGCCTCAACTGCGCCTCACCCCGCTCCCGCCGACCGAAGTTGCAACAGCGATACCTCCGCCGGCGCCGCCTCGCAGGGGCGCGCTTCCTCCGTTGCCGCCTCCGGACCTCGATCCACCGGACTGGCCGAAGGCCAGCAAGGATCAGATCCGAATGATCCAGAATGCGCTTTTCGATCTCAAGCTTCTGCGCGACAAGCCCGATGGCTCCTTGGGGCCAATGACACGTGCCGCCATCCGGACATTCCAGCGCATCAACGCCCAGCGCGAGACGGGCGAACCCACCAAGGAACTCTATGCTTCGCTGAAGGAAGCGGTCGCGCGTCACGACCCGGCGCCGCCACCCAGACCGGAGACCAAACCCGAGCCTCCCATTGCAATTGCGTCGGCCAGGCCAGAAACGCCGAAGCCGATCGTGCTCGCGGCGACCCTCCCGCCACCGCCGCCACCCACGTCCGCCGACATCAAGAAGCTGATGCCGCCGCCGCCGGGACCGCCCAAGCCGATCAAGCTCGCCGCGACCGTCGCACCACCGCCGCCACCCACGTCCGCCGACATCAAGAAGCTGATGCCGCCGCCGCCGGCCCCGCCCAAGCCGATCGTGCTCGCCGCGACCCTCCCGCCACCGCCGCCCCCCACCTCGGCCGACATCAAGAAGCTGATGCCGCCGCCACCGGCACCGCCGAAGCCGATCCAGCTCGCCGCGACCCTCCC